>LXNI01000714.1_pt1 | contig 36016 bp, 30 predicted proteins | sample 809091 | NCBI WGS metagenome assembly LXNI01 (sample SAMN04870527, study PRJNA318959) | sponge metagenome | biome: 01000161; feature: marine sponge reef; material: water | host: Sarcotragus foetidus | place: Greece: Milos, Mediterranean Sea | collected 2013-05-29 | depth 5-7 m
GCGCACTCTTCCAGTCGGGAGCGCAGTTCGCCCTCGGAGATGATCTCCGTGCAACCCTTGCGCAAATATTCGAGCTGCTCGCCGATCGTCATCTCGTCCGCAAGACCCGTCGGCCTTCAACCCGGAAGTCCCCGCTCAGCACCAAGCGGATGGCTTCGGTGTACGCCACGTGCTCTTGTTCCAATATGCGGGCTGCGAGCGTCTGCTCGCTATCGCTGTCCAGGACGGGCACTGCCTTTTGGACCAGCACAGGGCCGGCATCAAGGCGCTCGTCCACAAAATGCACCGTGCAGCCGGTGTACTTGACGCCATGTTCCAGCGCCTGCGCTTGGGCTTCCAAGCCTGGAAAGGATGGCAACAAAGACGGATGGATGTTCAAGATGCGCTGCGGGAACTCGGCTACGAAGTAGGAGCTGACCAGCCGCATGAAGCCTGCCAGGCAGACCAACTCGACCCGCGCATCGCGCAGCTCCGCCACCACCAGGCGGTCGTAAGTCTCCCGCTCCATCGCCTTCGACGGAATGCAGACCGCTCGCAGCCCGCGCTGCCGGGCGCGTTCGAGGCCCTTGGCTCGGGGACTGTTGCTGATGACCACGGCGATCTCGGCTGCAAGCCTGCCCGCTTCGATGCTGTCGGCGATGGCCTCGAAGTTCGAGCCTCTACCTGAGAGAAGGATTCCTAGACGACTCATGATTCGTACACGACCCCGCCCGGGCCGGCCTCCACCGTGCCGATAGCGAAGGCCGCTTCCCCGCTCTGCTCCAAGAGTCCGATCGCCTCTGCTCCCTGCCCATTCGGAACGCTGGCGACCAAGCCCAGCCCCATGTTGAACACGCGCCGCATCTCGTCGGCAGCGATCCCGCCTAGGCGCTGCAGCGTCGCAAATACCGGCAGCACCGGCCAGCTACCGAGCCGGACTCGTGCCTGCAGGCCGTCGGGCAGCATTCGGGGCGTGTTCTCTGTGATACCGCCTCCCGTGATGTGGGCTGCGGCTTCGAGCATGCCAGCATTCGCCAATGCACGCAACGGCTCGAGGTAGCTGCGATGCACCTTGAGCAGCTCGTCGCCGATGGTGGTGCCAAGACCCGCCACCTCTTGATCCGCTGCATACCTACCTTGCTCGAAGAAGACCTTGCGAGCCAGCGAGTAGCCGTTGGTGTGCAGTCCCGTCGACGGCAAACCGATCAGTTCGCTGCCCGCCGCGACCCGCGAACCGAGCAGCAGGTCCCCGCGTTCCGCCGCCCCCACAATGAACCCGGCCAAGTCGTACTCCCCTGCTCGGTATAGGCCTGGCATTTCGGCTGTCTCTCCGCCGATCAGTGCCACTCCATTCTGCTTGCACGCGATGCTAATCCCGCGGACAACTTGCTCTGCAACACTCGGATCAAGCTGGCCCACGGAGAAATAGTCGAGAAAGAACAAGGGTGTCGCGCCTTGGACCGCTATGTCATTGACGCAGTGGTTCACCAAGCACTGGCCGACGGTACCGTGGCGGCCGGTGGCGAAGGCCACCTTGAGCTTCGTGCCGACGCCATCAGCCGAGCTGATCAGCACTGGATCGCGCAGCTGCTGGCCACGCAACGAGTAGGCCGCGCCAAACGCGCCGACACCCGCTAGGACATTCTCGTCGAAGGTGCGCTGGGCCAATTCACGGATGCGCTCAGTGGCGCTGTCTGCTGCGTCGATGTCCACGCCGGCATCGACGTAGGTCAGGGACTTATCGAGCATGGCTGCACGCCCATTATCGCAACTGACCGACCTGCCCCGGAATGTCGCCATCTGCGCGTAGCGAGACTTGGAAGGGGTTTCATCACAGGCCATTCGGGCCTGTAGTGCTTCGCGCTTGTATTGACCAAGCAGTGATGGGCTAGTCTAAGAGGCAGCGTGAGTTGCTCTCACTTCCAGACTAAACTGGCGGTGGCCGTCTCAGCGTTGATCTTGCTTCTGCTGGTCAAGGTGCCAGCTCGGGCTCACGAAGGCGACATCAGCGTTGTCTCCGCTGCGAGCCTAACTGCCGAGGCTCCCGTGGCACCGCTCTCGATCGCTTACCTGAGCGGTGAATTTGACGATCACACGACCAAAGCCCCTGATGGTGTCCCCCAGCCCGAGTTGGCTTCGTACACCGCGGTGCTTGAGGGCTCGGACGGCATTGAGCAAGCCGCGAACATTTTCGCTGTCGAACCCCGGCGCTTGGTGATCCTGATCCCGGACCTTCCCGACGGCACTACGCATCTCTCCGTCAAGCGCCACGGTTTGGAGGTTTCTGACGGCGAATTCACAGTTCGCTCGGTCAGCCCGGGACTGTTCTCGGCGGCTGGCAGCGGCGGAGGACTTGCAGACGCCCGCACGTTGCGAGTGAGCACGCTCGATGGGTCCGAGACCAGCGAAGAGATCGCCTTCTTCAACCCCAATCGCGGTGCCTACGAGCCGATCCCCCTGAATCCTGCCGCCGAGAGTAGCCAGCTGTACTTGATCCTGCGCGGCACGGGCATCCGCAACGCCGCGACTGTTGCCGCTTCGATCGGCGGCGTGACCGTGCCCGCAAGCATTGATGCCAGCGAAGAGACATCTCCGGGAGTCGACAAGGTTAGAATCGGACCGCTGCCGCTCAGCCTAGCCCAGCGTCAGGTCGTCGATATCAACCTATCAGCCGATGGAATTCAGGCCAATGCGGTCCAAGTCGCGTTTTCTCCTTCGAGTGGCGAAGCTGTCACCTTCAACAACCAGATCGTGCGAGTGTTCCAAGGCGAATGCCAGACCTGTCACCGCCCAGACCAAGTCGCACCGTTTTCCCTCCTTGACTACGAGTCGGCCAAACCGTGGGTCCACGAGATCAAGAGCGCCGTGGAAGCCGGTTATATGCCGCCGTGGAAGCCGGTCGCTGGTCACGGTGAGTTCGTCGGGGAGCGACGCCTAAGCGCGGACGAGATCAACCTGATTGCTCGATGGGTCGATGCAGGGGCTCCGGAGGGCGAGGCGGACGATCTCCCTGAACCGCTGGTCTTCGATCCAGATTGGGCTCTCGGCGATCCCGATTTTGTCATTCAGACTCCAGCCTTCGCCCCGGACCCGGACGGCGACGACGAATACCGCTGCTTCAGTGTCGCCATCCCAGCCGAAATTACGCAGTTGAGCCACATCACCGGGATAGAGATCCAGCCGGAAAACCGGAAGATTGTGCATCATCTCATCCTCTTCAACGACCCCCAAAGCGAATCCATCGGACTCGAGGCGGCGTCGGCCGATGGCAAGCCGGGCTACGAATGCTTCGGCAGCGCTAGGATCTCTGGCAATAGCTTGAACTTTGCGGCGGACTCCTACCTGATTGGCGCATGGGCGCCTGGTGCGAGCCCGACCTTGACGCCCGAGGGCTCGGGCTTCCTGATTCGGCCAGGATCACATATCGCGGTACAGATGCACTATCACCCAGACGGGACGGAGCAGTCCGACAGCACTCGCATCGGCCTGCACTTCTCCGACGAGCCAACAGAAGATAACCTCCTAGTGGCGGCGGCGCTTAACACCGATTTCATCATTCCGGCGGGAGCGGAGCGCCATGAAGTCAGGGCGAGTTTCAGCTACGATTCCTTTCTCGGGACCGACAACCCGTTCTTGCGGGCGTTCCTCGACGCCAGTGGCATTTTCCCTGCAGACATCATTATCGTGGCACCTCACATGCACCTGCTCGGCAAGGAGATCAGGATGGAGAAGGTGTCCCCGTCCGGCGAGCGCACTCCGATGATTTACATCGATGACTGGGACTTCGACTGGCAGGACTTCTACACCTATGTAGAACCTCTCAAGTTCCATGCCGAGGACCGCCTGGAGGTCGTCGCGATCTACGACAATTCCGCGGCCAACCCTTGGAACCCGAACAGCCCGCCTCTTCCGGTTGGCTGGGGCGAGCGGACCACCGATGAGATGTGCATCGCATTCGCAATTCTCAGGGTCCCGAACCTGTGCGGATGGGGCATCTGCGGGCAATAAACAGGCCTCCGGGCCCATTCACAGCGTGCGAAGCGCTCCGGTGACTCGCCCGGCCAGGGGTCTTCGAAACGATAGAATGTAGCGGTGCCAGAGACGCTCCTGTTCGAAATGCGTGGGCGCGTTGCGCTGCTCACGTTTGATCGCCCTGAGCGAAACAACGCTCTCACGCCCGCCATGCGCGACCACTACTTCGACCTGTTGGACCGCTGCCGTGACGATCCCAACGTACGCGCAGTAGTGCTGACCGGCACCGGCAAGTCCTTCAGCGTCGGCGCGGATGTCCAGGGACTCAAGTCCTCGGGCCAGCACACCATTGACCGAATTAGGCAGCCCGGGCGACCGGTCCACTACCCGCTCTCTTTCCCCAAGCCAATAGTCTGCGCTATCAACGGCGCTTGCGCCGGCGTCTCGTTGGTGCATGCCCTTTGCTGCGACGTGCGCTTTGCCGCGGCTGGCGCCAAGCTCACCACCGCCTTCGCACGCCGCGGCCTGATCGCCGAGTACGGCATCTCTTGGCTCCTGCCGCGCCTCGTTGGTCAATCGAAGGCCTTGGACCTTTTGCTGTCGGCCCGGGTGGTCTTGGCCGAAGAAGCTGAGCGCATCGGGTTGGTTAATGCCACGTTCCCGCGGGACGAACTCTTGGAAGCCTCCCTGGCATACGCCAACGACTTGGCTGAGAACTGCTCCCCCGCCTCGCTGGCTGCGATCAAGCGCCAAGTCTACGGCGACTACACACGGAGTATCGACGAGGCGAGCGCGATTGCCTTGGAAGAAATGGTCGATTCATTTCGGCGCCCTGATGTCAAGGAGGGTGCCGCAAGCTTCATCGAGCGGCGCAAACCGGAGTTTGAGCCCTACCCTGCACAGCAAGCCGAGGGGTCCTGAGACCCTTGGCCAGCGGAATAGCATCGTCGGCAGCGCACACAGCCAGGAGCCGTCTAGCTCGGACCGCAGCGGAACAGCCATGAGCCCCTCCTCCCAGAGCACACGTTACGAGCGCGAAGACAGCGTTGCGAGGACTTTTGACGCCTGGGTGCGCGATGGCAAGGCCAGTGGCATGGAGCGGCGGCACAAGCGACTTGCCGAGCGCATGCTGGCGCGCATCACCCTTCCGCCGGACTCCCGCGTGCTCGACATCGGGTGCGGCAACGGTTGGACTGCCCGGCTGGTCGCACAGAGTCTGCCAGAGGGCGCCGTCTTCGGTCTGGACGTTTCAACAGAGATGGTCTTGCAGGCTAGGCGACTCAGCGCAGACTTGGAGAACATTCTCTTCGCGCCCGGGGCGGCCGAGGAGATTCCATGGGCCGAGGACTACTTCACCCATGTTCTGAGCATTGAGTCAGCATATTATTGGTCTGACATAGGTTTGGCCGCTCGCGAAATCTTTCGAGTGACAGCCTACGGCGGCTCGTTCCACATCCTGATCAACTACTACGATGAGAACCCCTTCTCGGCGGGATGGGATTGCGAGACTGGTTTGCCGCTGCATCGGCTCGGCTCGGAGCACTGGGCTGGACTGTTTCGGGACGTGGGGTTTGAAGAGGTCATGACGGACCAGATTCCCGACGACTCCCCCATCTCGCCGGGCAAGCCGCCAGACGAACTACGGCGGCGCGAGGGATTGCAGGCAGTCGGGGCGTTGTACCTGACGGGCCGCAAGCCAGCCCTGCCCGAATCGTCGAGATCGCATCGGGCCACAGTCGCGAACCCGTTCCGCGTCTTTGGCTAGAGGCGTGGCGCTCATCCCAGGCGGCCAAAGCGCTGCGCTACATTAGAACGGTGCTTCGGGCGGCCATTGTTGCGATCGCGTGTCTCTCGGGCTGCGCCGGACCTGAGCCCGAGTCAGAATTCTCAGACATGGATTACCGCGCAAAGTTGGACGACTACGTCACAGTCAAGTTGACCGCCGATCTTAGCGGCCTATCGGAGCCCCAACGCGAGATGCTGCCGCTGCTCATTGAGGCTGCTCAGGTGATGGACGGCCTGTTCTGGCAGCAGGCCTATGGCAATCGCGAGGCGTTGCTCGATGGCATCAGCGATCCGAACGCCCGCACGTTCGCCGAGATCAACTACGGTCCGTGGGATCGTCTCGACGGCAACCGTCCTTTCCTGCCGGGCGTCGGGCCAAAGCCTGCCGGGGCGAACTACTACCCCGCCGACATGACCGCGGAGGAGTTCGAGGCCGCGGCGGCGGACGATCCGCGCTTGCTAAGCCAGTACACGCTGGTGCGCCGCAGCGATGCAGGCGAGTTGTCTGCAATCCCATACAACGTGGCGTTTCGAAGTGAACTGGCCACCGCCGCGGGCCTGCTGCGCCAAGCCGCGGTCTTGGCTGAAGATGGCGGTTTCCGGCGTTACCTGCAAATGCGTGCAGACGCTCTCGAGTCCAACGACTACCAGCCCAGTGACTTTGCGTGGATGGAAATGCGGGACAACAGCATCGACTTGGTGATCGGGCCGATCGAATCGTACGAAGATGGCCTATTCGGGACCAAGACTGCCTTCGAGGCCTACGTGCTCATCAAGGACAAGCAGTGGAGCGACAGGCTAGCCAAGTATTCCAAGATGCTCCCTTCACTGCAGGATGGCCTGCCCGTCCCGTCCGAGTACAAGGCCGAAGAGCCCGGAGACGACTCTCAGCTCAACGCCTACGACGTGCTCTTCTACGCCGGGGACTGCAATGCCGGAGCCAAGACCATCGCCATCAATCTGCCCAACGACGAGCAGGTGCAGTTGGAAAAGGGATCGCGCAGGCTGCAGCTAAAGAATGCGATGCGGGCCAAGTTCGACAACATCTTGCTACCTATCGCAAACATTTTGATCGACGAGGAGCAGCGAGCCGACATCGACTTCGAAGCGTTCTTTTCGAACACGATGTTTCACGAAGTTGCCCACGGCCTCGGGATCAAGAACACGCTGGACGGACGCGGCACCGTTCGGGAAGCGCTCAAGGAGGCATCTGCAGCTTTGGAAGAGGCCAAGGCCGACATCCTCGGACTGCACCTGATCGGCAAGCTCACCGATGCCGGCGAACTCCCGGCTGACGGTTTGGTCGGGAACTACACTACGTTTCTGGCGGGTATCTTCCGCTCCGTCCGCTTCGGCGCCTCTAGTGCTCATGGCAGGGCTAACTCGCTCAGCTTCAACTACTTCCAGAGTGCGCAAGCGTTTTCTCGGGACACTGTGACCGGAACGTACCGAATCGATGCCGAGCAGATGCGGGCAGCGGTTGACTCGCTGTCAGCCAAGATACTCCTGCTGCAGGGGGATGGCGACTACGACGGTGCTAAGGAACTGCTAGCGGATGTCGGCGTCCTAGGCCAAGAAGTGGAATCGGATCTCGCACGACTCGAAGACGCAGACATTCCGGTCGACATCCTGTTCGAGCAAGGCCTACAGCAAGACTGACGGCCCCGCTAGGAACCCTTGCGACGCGCCCATGGCACTGGCAGCCCCCTGTTGTTGAAGAGTCTCAATGCCCGCTGATCGCCCCACGCCGCGCCACTGGACGCTAGACAACGGCTGCGTTGCACTCGCCGTCTATCTCTTCACGACGCTGCTAATGACGTTTCCCCTGGCACTGTCATGGCGCACTGCCCTGCCCGCGGGAGACGGCGACATCTGGCAGAACTACTGGAACTTTTGGTGGTGGAAGCAATGCCTGTTGGAAGGCATGAACCCATTCCACACGTCATACCTGTTTTTCCCCAACGGAACAGACTTGGCCTTCCACACACACTCGCCGTTCAACCAAGTCTTGTCGATGCCGGTCAACCTGCTGTTCGGGGAGGCCGCCGCCTACAACTTCTGTGTCATGTTCGCTCTCACGGTTTCCGGGTTCGCGACCTACCTGCTGGTCCGGGAAATCACGTCCGACGCAAAGGCCGCCTTCTTGGCCGGACTGGTCTTTGCCTACTTTCCAAACCTCGTGGAGCAGACCCAGGAGCACCTCAATCTGTTCGCGATTCAGTTCATTCCCTTGGCATTGTTCTACCTGCTGCGATGGAGCCGCTCGCTGCGGACCATCGACGCGCTAGCGTTCGGAGCGTGCTTCGCATTGAACGCGCTTTGCGGTTGGCACCTCGGCCTGAAACTGGCCATGATCGTGACACCGGCCGTAATTTGGATCGGCTGGCGAAGTCGCCAGAGATGGGGCGACTACTTGCTCGGACTTGCCGCAGCCGCAGCCCTGGCTCTCTTTATCGTGCTGCCAGCCCTCACGCCGGTAGTCGCGTCAATGGCAGCGGGGGCCGACTACTTCACTAAGCCTCCCGTTCCGCGCGGGATCGATGCAAGCTATCTGTTCAGAGCTTCGTACGCCAATCCTTTGTTCGGCTCGTTGGTTGAAGCCAGCTACGTTACCAGGGGTTATCAGGCAGCGGGGTTTGTGTGCTACCTAGGGCTCGTGCCCATGGTTTTGGCGGCCCTCGGAGTCTGGCGAGCGCCCCGCCGCGCACTGGGTTGGTTGACGTTATTCGCGCTAGGGGTGATTCTTGCCGTCGGGGTCGACCCAATCTGGAACGGCACTCGTCTCGAAGCGGACTTTCTGCCGTTCGGCTGGCTTCGCGGGATTCCGCTGCTGGAGAACCTCCGCGTCGCCAACCGCTTCATGCTAGTGGCGGGCCTTGGCTTAGCGGTGTTAGTCGGCATTGGCTGGCAGCAATTCGGTCAGAAGCAGCGCTGGGCTCTACCATTGGCAGCGGTCCTGGTGCTGGCCGAGTACAGCTGGTTGCCCTACCCAATCCGTCATGTCGACCTCTCACCGCTGTTGCAGCAGGTGGCCGCTAGGCCGGGCGCGGTGCTAGACGTCCCGTTTCACCAGAGAAGCCGCACTGTTCACAATATGGCGGCGCAGACAATTCATGGCAGGCCCATCTCGGGCGGCTACCTTTCGACCTATCCTCCCTCCACCTTGGACGGTATCGCGAGCGAGCCAGCCCTCAGTGCCCTCGCGGGTCTTCCAAGCGCGGAGGCCGCATTCGAGGTCGAGCGGCTGAGGGAACTCGGCTTCCGTACCGTCATCATCCACAAGTACCGAGCGCAAGGTTTCCAGCAGAGACTCCGCGAGAGGTGGCGTCCCACTGATTTCTTGGAATGGAAACGAGTCCTGCGCCGCGGTGGAATCCCCGACGCCACGATGGAAGCGCTCAGGCAGCAACTCGACAGTGCAGTCGGCGGCGCGGCAATCGAGGACGAAGACTTGGCAATCTACTTCCTTTGAACCGGACAAGTCCGGCCCCTGCCAACTCATCTCGGCCGCTCACGCATTCTGACCGACAAGTTCTTGACTTCGCAACTGGACGCGTCTCGCGGAATGCTGCCTCAGATCGGAAATGGTGTCTGAACCGCTACGGGGGGCCAGAGACTGCCGAACGCACATCAATCAGCGCTTCGATCCAGTACCTTAGATCGTGCTCCCGAAAAGCGATATGGGCTGTGAGCACGGCTGGTCCCGTGCCCCGCTCGGGCGCGGTCACGCGGAACCTGATCCGCTCCTCTTGGCGCGGGCCGACGTGCACTTCGGCGAACGCTGGCACGCACCGCCAGCCGTTGGGCAATTGCGGTTGGATGCGGAACGTCTCTGCTTCCGGAAGGTGGTTCAGCACTACGCCGTACAGGTCGAATTCCCGGCCTGCCACCACGTTCTGCCCGTAAGGATAGAAGCGCACCCACTGCTCGTCGATGCCGAAGTTGGGGTCCTCCCAAGGGACTAGTTCTGCGATCACTCGCTTCTTCTCCTCCAACACCTCGCGCATTGTCGAGAGCTGCTGTTGGTCGTAGCGAAACACTTCTTCGATGTGCTGGTTCACCAGCCAGTAGTCCCCTTCCATCTCCGCGATCTTGTCCAAACAGCGAAAGTGCCCCAGCCACGGGTGCAACAGGTGTCGATTTAGCAGGCAATAGTCGTCTAGGCCGGAAGGGCTGAACGAATCGCCGATGAAAAAATAGCGCTCGCCGTTGTCGCGTTTGACATCCAGTCCGCCGTGATAGATCGCTTGGCCGGGGAAATACGTGTACCGGAACTCGAACTCGTGCCATCGCAGGGCCTGCCCCTCGGACAACCCGGACACCGGCCTGATCGGACGGTCGGTCATGGCCGGCATGTGGTACGCCGCTGGACGCTCAAGGATGTCCCGGATCTCCTCTCCGGCGTAGACTGGCGCGGATTCTTCGGCGGCCATGGCCTGCACGAAATCAGTGTGATCGTCGTGAAAGTGCGTGACAAAGATACCTTCGAGGCGGTTGAACACGCGGCGGCGCTTCAAGCGCTGCACCCAGCGCATCACATCCTCGCTGCCGCAATCGATCAGGAACGCAGCCTTGGTGTCAGAAACCAGCAGGCGCGAGGTTCCGAACTTGTACCACCACCTTGGCGGCGTCTGCCGCAGCTTCACTGCCATCGGCATCCAATCGATTTCTTCGGCCCCGAGGATCCGGCGAGCCCTGGCCAGCAAGTTCTCTTCTCCCCAATACCAACGCAGCGCGTCCGTCCGAAAATATGCCCGGAACAGCCGCCGGATCCGCTCGGACAGCAATTCGATGTCACGTGCTGGATCGAGCAAGATCGGCCCGCGAGCGGGCACTACGATGTCGGGTTCGGCGGCCTGCAGCCTAGCGAGGCTCCGCAGTAGGTCCGCAGACCGGGCGGCGTAGCCGTGGTAGCCGCGCGTTTCGGTCTCTTCAATGGAATCCTGGAGGCTGTAGAGGTCGAAGATGCGGCCACCCTCGTAGATCAGATCGCCGGTAAAGGCGATCCGGCGGCCGTCCAGTTCCAGCAGGTAGGTAACTGCCCCCCGTGTGTAGCCGGGCGTGTCGAGCACCTTGATCGAAAGCCCGCGCCACTCAAACGAGCGCCCGCCGCTGGCAGGCTCATTCACGTACAGATCAGAGCCGAGCACCTTGGTCGACTGCTGGGCGTAGTCGTGAAATCTCGTGCCGCGAAACTCGCTCCAGAATCCCTCCGCGTTGCTGATCAGGGGGAGTTCGGCAGCGGGCGCGACCACCATCGTGCCGTCGTCTGCCAGAGTCACGCCGGCCCAGGCCACATCCCGGCGGTGGTGGGTCAGGAAGACCGTCTCGACATCGCGCAGGGTTCCCTTCGGATCGCCATAGAAGGCGATCCGCGAGCCCTCGCGAAGAATCGAAGCACCGTTGATGCCGCCATGCGACGCCACCTCCAGCTCCGCTGGCAATTGGTCGTCGTTCCCGCACGCGCAACACCAGAGCACCAGGCCGGCCACGCACCACCGCGCCATCCGCCCGGTTGCTCTAGCCGCAGCTGTACGGGGGTACATAGGTCAGTGCTGCGCTGAACGGGTGCTGTCCCGCGAGGCCATGCCCACGATCCTATCAGCCCTGTCCCACTCGCCCTCACCGGTCGGTTCGGCCAGGGCTGCCGGTGTCTGCTCGCGCACTACGATGAGACTAAGCGATTGAGACGCGCAATGACTGAATCTAGCGCAAGGTCGGAAACGGTGGCGGGCTTGATCCGGGGCTGCGATGGCAACACTCGCTGCTTTTGGGCAGGCGCAGATCGAGACTACAGGGACTACCACGATCACGAATGGGGAGTGCCGACCGACAACGACTTGACGCTGTTCGAGAAGATCTGCCTCGAGGGCTTTCAGTCCGGACTCTCGTGGCTGACCATCCTGCGCAAGCGCAACAATTTCCGGGAAGCCTTCGATGGCTTCGACTTCGAGCGAGTCGCGGAGTTTACCGACGCTGATGTGGAGCGTCTGCTGGGCAATCCGGGCATCGTGCGGCACCGCGGGAAAGTTCGCTCCACGATCAACAACGCCAGAAGGGCCCGCGAACTGGCCGGCGAGACAGGCTCGCTGGCCAGCTATTTCTGGAGTTGGGAACCCTCCCTACGTTCACGCCCGCCCTGCTTGGACCACGCCACGTTGCTCTCGCTGACCAAGACGCCTGAGTCCACCGCCATGTCGAGGGATCTCAAGCGGCGGGGCTGGACATTCGTCGGACCAACAACCGCGTATGCGTTCATGCAGGCCATGGGACTCGTGAATGATCACATCCAAGGTTGCTGTGCCCGATCAGGGATTGAGCGCCTGCGGGCAACCTTCCCCCGCCCAAAGCCGACCACTGACTTGACAGGGCCGTAAGGATTGCCTCGGCAGACAGTGACGATTCTGCATGAGTCCGTCCGTGCGGTAGCGCATATCGCGTTGGACGAGTTGTTGGGCAATGCAACCTCTTTGAGCACTAGCGGAACTGACCCGTACGGCATAGGATTAAGACTTGACCATCGATCCGCCGTACAGGTATTTTGAAGCATGAACCTTTTGGACCGCATCACCTTGGAACCTGATAAAAGAAGCGGCAAGCCGTGCATTCGGGGGCTTAGGATCACGGTGTACGATGTCCTTGAATATTTGGCGTCCGGGATGACGGAAGCAGAAATCCTGGCGGATTTGCCCGATTTGGAGCGCGAAGACATTCGGGCGGTGCTAGCGTTCGCGGCCGAGCGTGAGCGTAGGCTCGTTTCAATCCCGACCGGATGAAGCTCCTCTTCGACGAGAACATGTCGCCGCGTCTCGTCGCTGGCCTAGCGGATGTGTTCCCGGGGTCCGTTCATGTCCGCGACGTCGGACTGGACAGAGCAACCGATGCTGCGATCTGGGATTTCGCACTTGCCCACGACCTCACCATCGTCTCGAAGGACTCGGACTTTCACCAGATAAGCTTCGTGCGGGGTCCAACGCCAAAGGTCATTTGGGTCCGGCAGGGCAACTGCACCACGGCAGACATCGAGGTGTTGCTGCGATCCAACCAAGCCGGAATTCTCGCGTTCGGGGACGACGTGGAGGCAGCGTTTCTGGCACTCTCGTAGGCAATCGCGGATCGCAGTACGGTCTTCGCGTTCTCAGCTTGAGCGATGCCGCTCAGCCGTCCCATGCCTGTTCATCGTAGTTATGCTCTGAGGTTGTCGGATCGAGCCATGAGACGGCTGCGGATCCGATTTTCAAGAAAGCACGATGACTGCCGAGATCAGAATCAAGGAGTGTCGGTCTTGACACGGGGAGGACCTCCGCATAGCGGCGACAGAGAGCGATCTACATGACGAGATGTTGAGTCTGTGTCGTCGGACCGTTCAAGGCACAGGCGGTGACTACAGACCCAAACGGTTCAAGCAGTCTGTGGAAAACAACGAAATGCAAGGTGTGTGAGTTCGATTTCGAGGCGCGGTACGGCGAGCTAGGACGAGGCTTCATCCACGTACACCACGTGCGTCCCCTCAACCGCCCGAGAGTTTCGAACTCAGTGGATCCGAGAAGGGACTTGGTGCCGGTCTGTCCCAATTGCCACGCGATGTTGCACCGGCAGGACCCGCCTCATGATGTCGAACAACTTAAAGCAAGACTACGCTTCAGTGTTTCTTGAGATGACACCGGATTCTGGGGTGCTCCTCGCGGAAGAGTGTCTGCAGATCGGGGTCGAGGCTACCATGCCCACTGCTATGGGCCTGAGCACATGCACTCGCATGGTAGACGCAAGAGCCCGTTAGAGCAGCCTCTGCTGCTGGGCCCACCGTCCAACCCTGGAATCGCGGATGATGTACGCATGAATCGCCGTCAATTCCTAGGAACTAGTGGCTCGCTGGTCGCTGCTGCACAACTGTCCGCGCAAACCAATGACCGGATCCAACGTGATCGCCAGGTGGCACTCTCTATCTTGAAGCCCAGCCAAAGGGATCTCGACTACGGGTTGGCGCTTCACCAAGAGTCAATCGTTTTCGACGCCTACGGTTTTTCGCCCAGAGCAGCCGTTGACGGGGACTCTCAGCGCGAACTGGCCGAAGATGGCGCATCGGACATTGAACTGCGCGACTGCAGCGAGGACATGGCGATGACGCGGGCCGCAACTGTCGCAGCCGAGCGCGAGGAGTTCATCCGCGCTTGGAACGCCGCCGGCATGACCTGCATCTTCCAGAATTGCGGAGAAGAGAGCAGCGATCCGCTGCGGCTTATCAAACGACTGGCGCGGTTCACGTACCTGACAGACCATCTCGACGGCATCCTGCGCCGAACGGTCACCCCGGATGCGGTCGAGCGCGCGCACGCAGACGGGATGGGCTGCCTCTACTTCACCGGAAACGGAGTGCCGCTAACCCAGCAATGGGTATCGGTTGAGGATGAGCTGCGTTATGTGCGCATATTTTTTCAACTCGGGATCCGCATGATGCACGTCACCTATAACCGGCGTAACCGGCTCGGCGATGGCTGTGCCGAGACTGCGAACGGCGGCCTGAGCGATTTCGGCCGGGCTGCGATTGCCGAGATGAACAGGATCGGCGTGATCGTAGACGTGGCCCACTCGGGGTGGCAGACCAGCCTCGACGCCGCAAAGGCGTCTGCTAGGCCTATGGTCGCCAGCCACACGACCTGTGGCGGGATCTATCCTCACATTCGCTCCAAGCCCGATGACGTCATGCGGGCGATCGCAGATACCGATGGACTTGTCGGCATCTGCTGCATCTCGCGCTTCCTGCGTCGCAGCGGAGATATCCAGGCGCTGTTGGACCACATCGACTACGCCGTCAAGCTGCTCGGCCCCGACCACGTCGCCATCGGCACCGATGTAGCCTATCGCTCGCGATACACCGAGGCGGAGGCCCGCAAGCTGGCGCCGAGGGGCAGAAGTCGGACACGCTTCGCCGCGTTGTGGCCCGAGGACGACTTCGTCACCGATGCGTCCATGACACAGAGCCTAGCTTGGACCAACTGGCCGCTGTTCACGGTCGGAATGGTGCAGCGGGGCCACTCCGACGAATCCATTCGCAAGATCTTGGGAAGGAATGTGTTGCGCGTGGCACGCGCGGCGTTGGCGAGCGACGCCTAGGCACCCGTGAACGCTGGCCGCCGTTTTTCCACGAACGCGCGAATGCCTTCGCGACCGTCGTGCGTGCGCACGGAATCGGCTATGGCACGGGTCTCCATTTCCATCTGTGTCTCGAGGGATTCGTTGAAGCCTCCGTGCAGCAGGCGTTTGGCAGCGCCAATCGCCCAAGTCGCTCCCCCTGCCAGCTTGCGAGCCACCGCTTCCGCCTCGGAAACGAGATCTTCGTCGGGTGTGACCCTCGAAGCCAAACCCCACTCGACGGCCTCGTCGGCCGAGAGCACGCGGTTTGTGAGGGCCAAGTCCATTGCCCGCCGCAACCCCACCAAACGCGGAAGGAAGTACGTGGACGAACCGTCGGGCGTCAGTCCGGCCTTTGTGTAGGCCATGGTGAACTTGGCCGATTGCGAGGCTAGGACGATATCGCCGGAGATCGCAAGACTGAAGCCACCACCGGCTGCAAAGCCCTGCACAGCACAGATCACCGGCGCGTTCTGGCGGGTCAGCCGCGAGACCGCCGCGTGCAGGTAGGTGGTGGTCTGCTTCAGGTAGGCCGGCAGATCGTCGTCGTGCTTAACAAATGTCTTCAGGTCGCCGCCGCCGCAGAACATCGGCCCCTTGGCCCGGATCAAGACTGCCCGGATGTCGGGATTCTCATCGCACTCGATCGATGCAGCCATCAATTCTTGGGCAAGCTCGAGATTGATGACGTTGGCTCGATCCGGCCGGCTCAAGACCAAGCTTGCAACGTGCTCTTCGACGCTGAATTCAATCGACTTGTAATCCATGACCCGAGTGTATCCCAAGCCACAGTGGTGCGGGCCCGGCGCGGCTTGCGGCCACCGGAGGCAGAGCTTGCATTTGGGGATAATTGCCGGAATTTGTTTATTAGTAGAGAATTTGCGGGATATTGGGGTATCATGTACTGTAGCTAGAGTAATGACAGGTCCGGAGATCGTCCAAGTCATTCAAGATGCGCTGAATCGCAAGGGCAGCAATCCCAGTCGGTTCGCCAAGGAGAATGGCTTTTCCATCAATGCGGTTCGCTACATCCTCGAGGGCAGGCCGCCTAGCAGCCGTCGCTTGGCGGAGGTCTGCGAGGCATTGGGCTTGGAGTTCTATGTGGGCCCGCCTCGTGTTCCTGACGGCAAGCGCATTGACGCGAGCGAGCTTGCCAACGAGTTGGACCGGCTAGCCGTCGAGGCGCGGCGCATCGCCGACGATGTCGAAGGGGTGCCTGCGGAAATCGACCAGAGCCTCCTTTACGTGTCAGCGCCCCGCTACGAAGTTCTGGCAGCGGCCGGAGGAGGCGCGGAGGTGTTGGACGAGAGCGTCAAGGGCTACTTGGGCTTCAACAAGACGTGGCTCCGAGAACAGAGTCTATCCCCAAGCAATCTAGCGGTCATCGAGGTGTCCGGTGACTCGATGGAACCTACGCTGCACAGTGGAGACAGCGTCCTGCTGGACATGCGTGCGCAGCAACTCAAGGACGGCAGCATCTACACGCTGCGGCGAGGTGGCGAACTGCTCGTCAAGCGGCTGCGCCAACAAGGCACGAGCTGGCTTATAGTCAGCGACAATCTCGCCTACCCAGTCGAGCCCCTCGACGAAGACGTGGACGTGCTAGGCCGCGTGGTGTGGCTCGGCAGGACGTTCGCCGACGACCTGTGAGCGGTTCAGCGCTCCACCGGCTGACCGGCGACGAAAACCGTGTCGATGTCACGCAGGTTGCGGATGTTGCCCAGGGGGTTGCTGTTGAGCAGGATCATGTCCGCCACCTTGCCTTCCGCCAAGGTCCCGAAGTCGCGGTCGATGCCGAGGGCCTCTGACGCGTTCTTCGAGAACGATACGATCACCTGCATGGGTGTGAGGCCCGCCTGGACCATCAGCTCTGCTTCCCAGTGCTCGAAGTAGCCGGCGAAGCGGGCAGGCGGCCCAGTGTCCGTGCCGAAACCGATCTTGACGCCCGCATCGGATAGCGTCTTGAGATTGCGCATCGCCATCCGGAAGTTCTCCCGGTTGATCTTCAATTCCGGGTCGTCCGACTGTGTGTCTCGCAGGGTGGTGCGCAGTTCTTGCACCAAGCTCGTCCCAACGCTACGGCCAAAGAATGGATCGTCGAGCCACTCGGGCGAGTCCGCGTAGACGTACGTGGACTGTTCTCGCGTCAGCGTCGGCGAATACGTGACGCCCCGCGCGAGCAGTCTGCGAATCAGCCCGCGGTCGACGTCGGCGTCGCGCACGCTATGCACGATCAGGTCCAAACCGGCATCGACCAGTCGCTTGGCGTCGGCCAATTCATACAGATGCGCCACCGCCAGCAGACCTCGCTCATGGGCTTGGTCGATGATGGCCCCGTACAAACGCGGATTGAGTTTTTCGAATGCGCCATGGTGGCTGTCCACCCACATCTTCACCAACTCGACACCTTGGCTTGCCAAGCGGTCCACGTGCTGCCGCGCCTCGTCCGGTGTCGAGACTTCCAGCGCCAAGCCCTTCACGCCCGGTGCCTTGGTGGGATAGCCGTTCGGCGTCGTAAAGCCATGCATGGCTGTGAGCACGCGGGCCAAGCCGGGTAGGTCGCCGCGGCTGATCTCGTCCTGCACGCCGAGAACGGCTTCCATGTCCGTGCCGAGGCTAGTGGTAGTGGTCACGCCGTAAGAGGCATAGGTTCGCAGGTTGTCGATGACGTTCTCCCGCGAGTAGTTCTCTTGGGCCTGCACCAATCCCTTCGTCAACCCGACGTGGCCGTGTACGTTGATGATGCCCGGAAGCAAGGTCTTTCCCTGCCCGTCGACAACCTGTGGGTTACCCGAAATCTGGAGGGTGCCGCCTTCACCGATGAGGGCAATTCGCCCGTCGATGACAAGTAGCGTAGCGTTCAGCGTCGGAGGTCCGCCGCTGCCATCGACCAAGGTTACGTTTTCAATGACTAGCGGGCGTTGTGCTGCCGCGATTAAAGGCAGCAGCAAGAGCAAAGTTCCGAAGCGAAGCCGCATTGCCGTTGGATTCTAGCATGGGCGGCACTGCCTCCCGAAGTTCTCCGTTCGTCACACTCGCGCCCTACGAGGATGCGCCATAAGACGTGTGCATTGGCGTGCTGAGCAACGGGACTCGCGAACGCCTCGTGCGTAGAGCCAGCGGGTTGATCGAGTTGGGCACCTGCCGCTGACTCCGCCCCGGTCACTAGTGGCATGCACCCAGCTGCGCGACTGGGCCTGGTGCTAGTCGGTGGGCTGGTACCCTACGACAGAGCAGGTAAGAGTCGCCGCACGGCCTGCTCCAAGCTATGCTAGTGCGGATTGGATGCATCCATGCTAATTGACACTGACAAGTGCGTCGCTTGCGCCAACTGCGTGCCGGTCTGCCCGATGGGAGCCATCTACGTCGACCCGGACATTGGCCGCGCCCGAATCAATCAGGACGAATGCGTGGAGTGTGGCACCTGCTTTCGGGGCATGAGCCAGGAACACCTCAATCCCACGCTGGTGCGTACCGTGCGCAAGCTGGCCCGAATTTTCCGCTTCCGCTTTGAGCCGGAGCCTGACGTCTGCCCGACGGCGGCCTTCGTGATGAACGAGCTGGAGATGCCGCGCTTGGTCCGGCAGGTCTTTTCTGACCCCGTCGTGGAACACAAGTCCACCGGCATCAAGGGACGCGGCACTGAGGAGGTCAAGACCAACGACGTCAACCCGCGAGTCGGCGTCGGCGAGGTCGGATATACCATCGAGTTCGGCCGCCCGGGCGTCGGCGTGCGCTTCCGCGATATTCAGCAGATGACGACAGAGCTAGCACGAATGGGCGTGCAGTTTGAGGCCAAGAACCCCATCAGCCACTTGATGACCGACAAGAGCACCGGTCAGATTCGGGAGGATATCCTCGACGAGAAGATCCTCTCCGGCATCGTCGAGATCAAGACTACCCTCGATCAGGTCGAATCGGTGCTCGGCACGGTGGAGGACGTCAACCGTCGCATCGATACCGTAACGGCCGTCGGAATCTCCACCCGCTGTGACGACAGCGGCGAAGAGACGCGGCTAGCTCAGGTGCTGGAAGACCTGGGCTACGGCGCCGAGCGCGCTAAGACGAACATGGGCCTTGGCAGGCTGACCAACGCGGAGGCCGCATGACCAACACACTTCACCGCTACGGCAAGTCGGAGTCCTTCCGAGACGACTTCATTCTGTTTTGCATCCCTTCTCCCGGCAAGAACGACGCGGGCGCCGTCGAGAAGCAGAAGGCTTTCTTGCGCATTTGCGCCCGCCACAGCCCGGTCAACATGGGCAACGGCAATCGAGGAAGCTTCAAGCCTGAGCGCCAGCTCGACCCACGTTCGCACTGGAATCGCGACCTCTCCCCAGATTGGGAGGGAGTGATCGAGGGCGTCAACAAGCCCGGCACGGCGGCAGCCGTGTTCGACTCCGAGGAGAAGGCCAGGGCATGCCTGCAAGAAGTCGTGGATGCCGACTTAGGTCTGTCGGTCAATCTCAGCACCTCAGTCAGCGGTGCCAAGGAAGTAGCGCACTGCTGCGGCATCCACCGCCACAGCGTCGAGTACTCGCTGGGCTTCACGGACCCGCACGATCACCTGCCGAACAGCCAAGTTCTGGAACTGGCCACGATGTGCGGCCATGGCATGGTGTCCTTCAACATGGCCCGCAAGATGCTTGACATGGTGCGGGAAGGGCGTCGCACGCCGGACCAAGCGGTGACCACCCTGGCCCGTTTCTGTCCCTGCGGAGTTTACAACCCGGCCCGGGCGCGCAGGCTGCTAGAAGAGGCCCGCACCAAGGCGACATAGGGCCGGAATTGCGCTGTCTTCATCGCCCCAGTGTTTGAACGGGCAGGAAGCGGACAGACAACGTCCTTTGGCTTGTGGTTCTCACCGTACGCACTGGTAGTGCCTCGCGGGATTGGTGATTGCCGTTGTGCCAGATGATGGGAAGGTTCATGGAATCAGTGCCTTAGGGTGCTCTCCATTGGGCCCCGGTGGCGAGTTTCCTTGTGCAATCGCCGTCGCGGACGGTTCCTATATTGCCCCACGACGACTTGGGCGGAACCACCGAGCGCGTCGGCGATCTGACGGCCGAGGCGATGGTCGGAGAGCGCGGTGCCTCAAACCCGTGGCGAGGCCGCAGGCGCGACCGGCTACGCCGTCTCGCGCACTCGCCAGGAGGCTGTAGTCCAAGTCCATTGTGCGGGCTAGGCACCTGTGCTAGACTCGGCCTGCAAACCTCGGCACTGGGCATCACAGAGCAAGCAAACTATTGCAGCACGAGACCCATTCCATGTTTGCTGCCAATTGATCACGCATGGAAGCAGCGAGCGATAATGTGGCCGCTCGATAGCACTGGCAGGTATGAAGTAGTCTCCAAGACTGATCGTCGCGGCAGACCACTGCGCACTGTTATCTGCATGGATACGGGGTTGGTTCGCAACGACCCAGTGCCAGACGACGCCGAGCTCGCGGAGTTCTACGCCGACGACTACCGCATAAGCTACAAGGGCTCCCGGAAGCCGCGTCGCCGCCAGATTCTTCGCAATTTTCGACGTGCGGCAATCCATGTGCGCTCTTATCGGGATCTATTACAGCCCACAAGGCGCGTATTGGATGTAGGAGCCGGCTCGGGCGAGTTTGCTTTCCTGATGAGGTGGCTCGGCAAGACCGTCACGGGAATCGAGCCCAATGTCGACTACGCGGCCTATTGTAGGGACGAACTCGGACTGGATGTGCGCACCTCCCATCTTGCTCCCGACTTGTTCCTGCCCGGCCAGTTCGACCTGATCCGTATGAACCATGTATTGGAACATCTGAACAACCCGGTAAAATATCTCGGCCAGATCGCCAACTGGCTTGCGCCGGATGGGCTGCTGTACGTCGAAGTGCCCAACATTGAAGCCGATTGTCGCAGCAAGTCGCGCGGCCGCATGTTCCACTACGCCCATATCTTCAACTTCAATCCGTGGACCTTGCGCGCCTGCGCGGGTCTGGCTGGCCTGGCCGAAGCGCCAGAGACCGCCCAGAAGGCAGCGGGAACCACAGGCGTTTTCTTCCGCCAAGATGCCGCAGCCGCCGAGTCCACCAAGGTCACGAACCCACAGAACGCTCACAACGTGCGGACATTGATCCGGGCGCACTATGGAGGTGCTTTCAGCAAGGGAAGGGCCGCCAAGCCGATTCGCAAACTCGCCACCCAGATCGAGGAGAGTGTGACGGGGCTGGTCTTGGGTTCGCCGGCCTCTATCGGGGAGAGTGTCGCGCGCAGACTTCAGTGAAGCAAGCCGACGATGCTCGGTGCGCTCCTGAAACTCGTGGTGCATGCCGGTCCGTGTGATGCCGTCGGCATGTCTCGGGTCGGGACTGCTGGCCGCAGCGTCGAGACGGCCTGTGTCACGACCGAGCCATCACACGGGTGACGAAACATCGCCGCCAGAAATGCTCTTGCGCCGGCAAGCGTGCTTCCCGGAAGTTGCGGACGTCACAGTCCGGTGACAGCGTGCACGGGGATCCCGTCTCTCTCGATCCCAGCCGGGGTTCTGGTGCTCACACCCGAGGCATCCCAGGCCTGCTTGCTCGGTTCGGCACCGCGCCGCGCATTGACAAGTGTCGCCAGCGGTGGTAGCTTGCATGCCAATGGTGCCCGCATTGCACCGGCGAGAAGCCCTGCGCCAACTGTCGGCCTTCCTGCTCGCATCTCCGCTCGCCGTGGCGGCGGGTGAGAAGCCGGAACTGACCGACTCCGCCCAGCTCGCCAACGTCTTCGACTTCCGCGACCTCGCACGCAGGTTGCTCGATCCAGTGGCGTTCGACTACATGGACGAGGGCGGCAAGGACGAGATCTCGCTCGCCGAGAACCGGCTCGCCTTGCGCCGCATCATCTTGCGGCCTCGCTTCCTAACGGACGTCCACAAGATTTCCGTCTCCACCGAATTGCTCGGCCACGCGATGGACTCGCCGATCTTCATCTGTCCTGCGGGAGGCAAGAACTGCTTCTACCGCAACGGCGAAGAAGAAACCGCGCGCGGAGCGGCCCTAGCCGACGCGATGTACATCAGCAACGGAGGCGTCGAGGAATACCTCTCCGCCGAGGGTGCCCCAGACCATTGGTGGCAATACACGACAGGCGGCCAGTTCCTCACCGAGAACACGATGCTGGACTTCGTGGAGCGCTTGGAGGACTCGAGTTGCACGGGGATCTGCTTCACGGTTGACAACATGCTGGTCTCGCACCGCGAGCGTTCGATTCACAACGGCCTGGTGCGGACTTGGTGCAATCTGGGGGAGATCCCCCGCGATGACGAGGGAAATCTCGTCAGGAGTCCCGGCGATCGCACTTGGATCACTGGCGAGTACCCCGGGCGCGTGTCCCCCACCCCGACATGGGATACAGTGAAGCAGCTGCGAGACATGACCGACCTAAAGATCATGCTCAAGGGCCTGATGATCCGCGAGGACGTGGCAAAGGCAGTGGAGATCGGCGCCGATGCCGTGGTGGTCTCCAATCACGGCGCCCGGCAACTTGATCACACCGGATCGACGATCGAGGCGCTGCCGGAGTGCGTGCAAGCGGCGAACGGTCGGATCCCGGTCTTGGTGGATGGCGGCTTCCGCCGCGGCACCGATGTGCTGAAGGCCTTAGCGCTAGGGGCGACCGCGGTCGGAGTGGCACGCCCGTACCTGTGGGGGCTTAGCTGTTTCGGCAGTGAGGGTGTCGCGCGCGTCCTGCAGTTGCTCAAGACAGAGCTGGCACTCGACATGGGCATGTCGGGCGTCGCCAAGATTGCGGACATCGATCCGGCCTTGGTGCGCTGGCGCAACTGGTCCTACGAAGGAGGACTACAACCATGACAAGAAGAGAATTTTCCGCGGCCTGCGGGTCAAGCGTAGCCACGCTGCTGGGAGCGTCGCGGGCGGCTGCGAACGCCGGCGGCTCGTATCCCGTCCGTCGCCGCAAGCAGGTCGAAGTCTTGTACCAGTCCCCCGACGGGCACCCGAACGGGCTGGAAGCCACGCCCGAAGGATTGTGGGTCGGCGAACAAGTCACCGACCGGGCGTACCTGCTCGATTGGGAGACTGGCCGCCCGCTGGCCAAGTACGAGACGCAGTCATCCAACACCAGCGGCATCGCCGCCGGCGGCGGCTTTGTGTTCATGGGGGCCAACGGTCCGGCCCTAAGGCGTCCACGGCGTCCCCACGACATCGCCCAAGGAGGCCGCGTCGTCAAGCTGGACGCGAAGACCGGGCAGCACATCACCAACTACCAGACGCCCACAGGCGGAGGGTTGCACGGACTGTTGTGGGCCGAGCATGCCCTGTGGATCACGCAGTTCCGGCCGCTCAAGGTCGTCAAGGCTGACGCCAGCCTGAATACCTTCCACGACTTCGACCTGCCTTTGGGCCGACCTCACGGCTTGGGCTGGGATGGCGAGCACATCTGGTGCATGTTCTCGAACGACTACCTCGCGCTGAAGTTCGATATCCGCAGCGGACGCGTCCTTGAGGGCGTCGAGCTGGATCGCAGCGACCCCGACCCGCACGGGATGACCTGGTGGAATGGAGCGCTGTACTACTGCGATGCGGGCATCGCACCGGGGCACAAGGACAACCTGAGCAAGCATGCTGGGGCGATCTGCCGCATTCAGCTTTAGGGGCCGTGCCCTAGCGCCACTTCTGCTTTGCGCGGCGCTGCCGCTCGCTGGGGCGGACAGCGCGATCGTCAAGCCACCTGACGGAGGGTGGCTGCCCGGCACTTCGGTACAGATCATTGCGAAAGGAGAATCGGGCAAGCTCCAGCTAGACGGCGAGGCTCTGGCAGTCGAGCAGCCATTCCCTGGCATTTTCTACGCAGTGGCCGAGCTAGGAGCTGGCTCGCATAGGCTGCGCTTTGAATCGGCCTCGGGTGTGAGCGAGATCACCTTCCATTCGGGCGTCGAGCCCGCGAGCGGTGCCGGCCAACCATACACGGACCACCCTCCCGCTCGGATCGCATGCACTCACTGCCACAGCCTGAGTCGCCGCGGTCGGTTCCGCTTCAGCGGGGGCTGCCAATCCTGCCATGCCAAGGAACCCTTCATCAGGACCCACAGTCACGAGCCCCATGAACTTGCGAGCTGTGGCATGTGCCATGACGCGCACGGGTCCGCAGCCGCCCAGTTGCTCCTGTTGCCCAAGGAGCAGGCATGCAAGCAGTGTCATAACTAAGTACTTGGTTTTGTGCGAGTCGAGGACGCGGCCGGCATTGAAGGCAGAGTCGGGCTCGCGGGGAAGATCCAGCGGCGGTGTAGGAAATCAGTCGGTCAATCGGCGTGATGCTCGGACCAGGGATCGATAGCATCAGCACCGGCGATTCTGAAGTCCGCCACGTTTCGCGTAACGACCGTCATCCCATGCACGATGGCCGTTGCCGCAACCAGCGCCTCCCGTTCAGCCCGTGGGTCCGGCACGTGCAATTGTGCGCACTTCAGGGCAACAGTGGAATTGACGGGCAACGTTCGCGGCAGGAACTCGGGTAGAACATAGCGGTCCATCCAGGCCCGTAGCTGAGCCCCCTGCTTGACATTACGCCGTTCGATGCGCAGGATGCCGATCTCTAACTCCATGAGTGTCAGTGCGGAAACGTAGAAGTCTGCAGCGTTCCTGTCTGAAACCCATGCAACTACACGGGCGTCGGCCTTACCATCGCCGAGTCTGCGCAACTCGGAGATCACGTTCGAATGCGCCAGTCAGATCAGGACAAGCAGATCGCTTGGAGCTCTCCAATCTGGGCGGAGTGAGCAAGTCGAATTGCAAGTCACCGCAAACGCAAGTGGCGGAATCCGACGTGCGATCGGTGCTGCTTGTCCTTGAGGCAAGGGCAGCACGCTCTCTTCATTACTCAATTGCTTCGCGCGGCAATGCACCGAAGTCGGCTTTCGGGCAGGACTCTGCGCCCTCGCATTCTTGCCGGACGCCGCCTTGGGAGAAGTACCCTTACACGATCAAGTCATGGACGACGCGACCGTGGACATCCGTCAGTGAAATGTCCCGTCCGCCAAAGCGGTAGGTCAGCCTTTCGTGGTCAAGCCCCACCAAGTGCAGGATCGTAGCGTGCAGGTCGTGAACGGTCATCACGTTCTCCACCGCGTGGACGCCGAGCTCGTCGGTGTTGCCGTACACCAGCCCCTTCCGAACTCCTCCCCCGGCCATCCAGATCGTGAACCCAGTTTCGTGATGGTCGCGTCCATCCCCGTTGCCCGTGTCTGGGGTGCGTCCAAATTCGGTGGCCCAAACCACGAGTGTCTCGTCAAGCATTCCGCGAGCCTTCAGGTCCTTCAGCAGCTGGGCCACGGGCTGGTCCGTGATTCTCGCATTCCCTTCGTGACCCTTCTTCAGGTCCGTGTGCTGATCCCAGGTTCCGTTGTTACCGCCATAGACCTCCGCGCAGGTGATCTCGACGAACCGTACTCCCGCCTCGATCAGGCGACGCGCTCTAAGGCACTGCGTCGCGTATCGCCTGGCTTCCTGCTCTTCGGCCTCAAGGCCGTAATCTCGCTTGGTCTCAGCATTCTCCTTGCTCAGGTCGAGGACGTCGGGCAGAAGCGATTGCATGCGATACGCAAGCTCGTAGTTCCTGATTGCCGACTCGATCGCGTCGTCGCCTCCTTGCGACCGAGCCAAGAGGTGATCCTGCTCAATCACCGCTTCCAGCTTGGCCCGCTGGACAGCGTCCCCGTCTGCAGGGGCAAGATTGTGGATCGGCACGCCGTCGGCCGCCACCGAGGTGGCTTGGTGGCTCGCCGGAAGGAAGCCGCTCGAGAAATTCTCGACACCACCCGGTGGGACCGCTCCGCCGTCCAGCAGCACGTACCCCGGAAGGTCCCGATTTTCCGAGCCGAGGCCGTACGTGATCCACGACCCCAAGCTCGGGTAGCCGCCCACGTTGCGGCCGGTGTGCATCTTTATGTTGCTGCGAGGGTGCAGCGGGAAGTCCGACTTCATCGACCGTAGGATCGAGAGATCGTCAACACAGGTTGCGACGTGGGGGAAGAGCTCGCTGACCATTGCCCCGCTCTCCCCGTGCTGCCTGAACTTCCACGGGCTGCCGAGCCACTTGCGATTTGGACCGGCAGTGTAGTTGTCGAGCGTTGCCTTCGTGCCGTCGAGTTCCGCCAGCTTTGGCTTGGGATCGAAGGTATCCATGTGGGACACGCCGCCAGACATGAAGAGGAAAACCACGTTCTTGGCCGTGGGGGCGTGGTGTGGTCCCGGCGTTCCGGCGAGGCCGGCGTACGCCGGATCGGCCATCAACGCGGAAAGGGCCGTCATGCCGAAGCCGGTGGAAACTGAGCCCAGCAATTCGCGACGTGTAATGTTGCGCGACTGTGGGCGATGCCCAAATGAGCCTGCGCCTGTCGGCTGCTGTTGCGGATTCACTCGTTCGCGTTTCATGCTGCCTTCGCTACTGAATGTATATGAATTCCTTCAAGTTGAAGATCGTGTGAGCCACGTCACGCCAGACTTGCACGCTTTCCATCAGATTCTCTCGCGACTCCCCGTGCAATTCGGTGAACTGGGCGACCAGCGCCTCCATTCGCTCCACCTCGCCATTGGTTGGCAACCGCCCCAAGGCAGCTCGGTACATCGTCCGGAGCCGAGTTTCGGCTGATGCACTCGTCTCCTCAATCAGCGCGCGCGCCCAGAAGCGCGCCTCTCCGGTTACGAATCGGTCGTTCATCATCGTGAGGGCTTGGCGAGGCACGTTCGTTACGTCCCTTCGGCCCCTGGCCATTGCCGGGGGCGGGAAGTCCAGGGCCTCCAGGAATGCCGCTCCTTCGTGACGAGTCACCTTGAGGTAAATGCTGCGGCGCCCCCGTCCATCGAGCGGGCCCGACAGGAGCTTCCTGTAGGCCTTCGGCTTCGCCCGGTACGGCTGGATGCTGGGTCCGTACATTGCGCGGTCAAGCTTGCCTGATACCGTGAGGATCGCGTCCCGGATTGACTCGGCCTCAAGCCGGCGAGACGGGTATCGATGGAAGAGTTCATTGCTCGGGTCCAGTTCGCTCGCCGTCGGCCGGGCGTGGCTGGCTTGCTGAAAGGCGCGCGACATCACGATCTGACGAATCGTCTTCTTGATCGACCAGCCATCCTCCACAAACCGGCTTGCGAGGAAGTCGAGGAGGTCCGGATGCGTCGGGCGCTCTCCGAACCGTCCGAGATTGTCAACCGTGGTGACCAGGCCACGACCGAAGAGGTAGTGCCAGATTCGATTGACCATCACCCGAGCGGTGAGCGGATTGCGGGGGCTTGCGATCACCTCTGCCATCTCGTGCCGGCCGCTTCCTTGTGGCCTGGCGGTGCTGGTCAGATCGTCGAGAAGGGACAGGAATCCTCGCGGCACGACCTCCCCAAGGTCGCTGGCATTTCCCGATTCGAAGATTGGCGTGTCTTGGCCTCCCTCCATGTCGGACATCCCCTGGATCACCTGCGGCACACGTAGCTGCCTCTCAAGTGCCCTGTAAAGGTCGACGGATTCGCGTAGCTTCAGCGTCAGGTACTTGGAGTTGGCTAGGAACCCGTTGTCGAGCAGCCATTGCAGCCAACGCGCTTGGTCGTCCGTTGCCGTACCATTGCGCCAGGATTCCACTGCTTCGCGAGCGATACGCGCGTATCGCCCAGCCAGATCTTCCAGATCAGATGGTGGTCCGGGATCGAATAGCGGCCGTAGATGCGATAGCTCGTCTTCTGGCAGCTCGTCGCAGTCGTGAAGCACTGCACGTGTCACACCGAAGAACGAACGCGGGTCTTCCAGCTGCTCGTCGCTGACGTCGGGCAGTCGGCCGGGACGGTCGGGGAGACGGGGATTGTCATGCTTTGTCACGAGTTCCGCGTAGATCCGGTACTCGTCATGCTCGTCCCGCAATGGAATCTTGATCCAGCCGAGCCGCTCTTGGTCGAGCAGTTCGTAGCGCTCGCTCAGCATGCAGTTGTCCAGGACTGTTCGCCACGCTGCCAGTTTGCCGCCGACCACCTGGACACTGAGGTATTTCCGGTCTCTGGGCAGATATGGCGAGCGAATCGCACCGTTGAGCTTGTCAGACAGCAAGTGGGTGTACAAGCCGGCACGAAGGATTCCGGTCAGGACTTCGGATCCGCTCGGAGCGATGGGAAACTCTCCGCTAGACGGCTCCAGGGATTCGAATGCCCGGCCCTCTGCGTTCCAGCCGGGCATATGGCCATTCCCGAAATTGGCGATCGTGTCGAAGTTGTCGCTGTTGTAGTCGATGTGCCATTGACGCTGGCGACCGTACCGCTCGGCGAGACGATTCCACGATTCTGTCAGCGATTGAGGAGTTGCTCCCACCCTTGCACGGGCAAGCTCGGCCCAAGCAATGAGCGGGCTCTCCAAGTCCGTTTTCGAACTGTCCACGAGCCCTCGGACGCGTTCGCTCCGCTCCGGATCCCGCACGGTGCCGGCCTCGTCAGACGGCGAGACAGCTTGGGACTCGCCCAGGGATGCGAGCAGGTGGCTCGCCAGATCATCCGCCTCGCTCAGCCAGAAGCTAGCTAATTCGCCCCGGATGACCTCCTTTAGCCGACTCATCCGGTCCTTCAGATCTGCGTTGGCGCTGTGAGTATCAACGGTCCTCGTGACCAGCCGCGAACTGTCCAGCACTCCGTAAAGGCCGTAGTAGTCAGCCGTCGGGATGGGATCCAGCTTGTGGTCGTGGCAGCGAGCGCACGAAATCGTCAACCCTTGGAACGCCTTGCCGAGCGTGTCGATCTGGTCGTCCACCACGTCGGTTCGCACTTCGCGGAACATCGTGCAGTCGTCATGTCCCTGTTCACCCAGGCGGTAGAAGAACGTTCCGATCAGGGACTCGTTGACTCCACCGTTCTGATCGAGGCGGGGCTCGGTCAGGAGGTCACCGGCCAGGTGCTCGCGAATGAGTTGGTTGTAGGGTACGTCGGCGTTCAGTGCCCGGATCAAGTAGTCGCGGTACAGCCACGCCCCGTTGTTCTCGTAATTCCAGTCATTGCCAAGCGTTTCTCCGAACCGGACGACATCCATCCAATGGCGGGCCCAATGCTCGCCGAAATGCGGCGACTCGAGGAGGCGGTCCACCGCATTCCCGTAAGCTTCCGGGGAAGGACCGTTGACGAACTCCGCGACATCGCTCGGACTCGGTGGCAGGCCGGTCAGGACGAAGCTCAGGCGTCGAATCAGCGCAGCCCACCCGGCGGGCCTGTTGGGTTTCAGCGAAGATTGATCCAGGCGGGCCAAGATGAAGCGGTCGATAGGATGGTCTCCCCAGTCCTTCCAGCTAGCCTCCGGCAAAGGAGGATCGTCCACCGGCTGAAAAGCCCAGTGCTCGCGTCGCATCGCCCCGTAGTGCTGGGAGACTTCTGACGCGGCTGCTTTCGGACGTTGCGGGGTCCAGGGCAGACCTCGGCGGACCCACTCCTCCAGCGACGCGATGTTGGTGTCGGAGAGCCTTCCGCCAAGAGGCATCTGGAGGGACTCGTGCCGCACCGCCTGGATCAGGAGGCTCTCGTCGGGATGGCCCGCGGATACCGCAGATCCGCGGTTTCCACCCTTCAGCACTGCCTGTCTCGAGTCCAGCCTGAGGCCCGACATGGCATTGGACTCGCTGTGGCAGGAAGAGCACTGCGTCGCCAGTATCGGCCGCACTTCCCGTTCGAAGAATTCCAGATCGAGGTCGGACCATTCCTCGGCTGCCACTGGTGAAGCGCAGCACAACGCAACGATTACCCAAGCGAGGCTGTGCAGGCCCGATGGCAACGCTGTTGATCGACGGGAGCCTGGCATTCGGGACGTCGACGGAAGATTCCGATGCACGCACCTACAGTACCTAAGCTGCCGTCACCGAACAACCCTGACGGTAGCCTTGTCAACGCCAATATAGGCTGAAATGGGGGCATATATTGCGCCAGGGCAAGCACTGGCGCAATATATGCCCCAAGAAAAACGTCCTGTTCTTCACGATCGGGCCACCGACCGTGGCGCCGAACTGGTTCTGGCGGAAGGGCGTGACGTTACGGAAGAACGGGTTCCTCGCATCTACCGCGTCGCTGCGGAGAAACTCCTACATTGTGCCGTGCAGCTCGTTCGTCCCCGACTTCGTCACGACGTTGATCACGCCTCCCACACCGCCTCCGAACTCGGCCTGATCGTTGTGGGACTGCACCTTGAATTCCTGGATCGCGTCCACGATGGGCGCGACAGCGTAGGTGTTCACGTGCGAGCCGACGTTGTTGATTCCGTCGAGAGTGAATACGTTGGAGCGGTTGATCTGGCCGTTGATGGAAGGGAAGCTGAACGAGCCCACCGGATTGGTGCCGAATCCGCCGCTGTTCTGTGCAACGCTTGCCGGACTGACGCCCGGCGTCAGCGTGATGAGCTGAGTGAAGTTGCGTCCGTTCAGCGGAAGGTCGACGACCTCCTGGTCCCCGATGACGGTTCCAAGCTCTGATGTGGAGCTCTCGATCTCGGCGCCGACCGCTTCGACGGTGATCGTCTCGGTGGTCGCCCCTACCGCCATAGTGAAGTTGTAGGTTGCTGTCTGGTTGACCTCCAAGCTGACCTCGTCATCCCGGGCGGTGCTGAAGCCTTCCTTCGTGACATCGATCAAGTAGTTGCCTGGCGGAATGTAGAGGATGACGTAGTTGGAAACGGTCCGGCGTTCCACGCCGGTGTCAACGTTCGTGAGCACCACCTCGGCTTCGGGAATCACTGCGCCCGTCGCGTCCTGTATGGTGCCATTGATGGCGGCCGTGGACGTCTGTGCGACGGCCGCTACAGGCAGGATCAGAACGAGGCCTCAGAGCGCGATGCGGGAGAGCGCAGGTGCGACGCTGCGGAGAGATCGTGAGTGAACCACGAGAACCTCCTCTCGATCTGGTTGAATCGGAATCCGCTACCAACGCTATGGCGAAGCGGCATTCCTGTCAATGGCTCAATCCTCGATTTCTCCGCGGAATTCGGGGAATTCAGCGCAGTCGGCATTGATTCCCGGCGTAATGCGCCGAGGCCCGGTCGATTCGCAGCGCTGAAGCGTCCTCGCCCGGCCCGAACCGGCACCGGTCTTGTCCGGATCTGATGGGACGGGCCTGCGAGGCGGGACTAGGGGCTCTGGAGCTGTTGAAACGTCTCCAACTCCCTGCGCGCCTCCTCCGCGTTGCCCAGACGGCGGTAGACCATCGACATTCGATAATGCGGAGTCGGGTCGTCAGGCGAGAGACGGGCAGCGATCCTCAATTGGTCTAGCGCCTTGGCGAACTGGCCTTCGGCGAAATAGATTCGTTCGATCGCAAGATGGGCCTCGAACAGGTTCGGCCGCAAGCGAAGAGCCTCCAGAAGGTGCGTCTTAGCTTCGCGGTTGCGCCCCGCGACCTGCAGGATGTCTCCCAGAACGTAGTGCGCTTCGGGATGGTTCGGATTGATGCGCAATTCCGACTCCATCTCGCGCTGGGCCTCCTCGAATCTTGATACCGACCAGAGCATGGTTCCGACAGCGAAATGCACATTTTGCAAGTCCGGCTTGAGTCGCAGCGCCGCATGGTATTCGCGGACCGCGTCATCGGTCTCGCCTCTCGCCTCATGCAGCTGGGCCCGGAGCTGGTGGGCCCGGTAGGAACCGGGATCATTCTTGCTGATCCACCTGGCGGCCAGGTACGTGGCGATTTGGTAATCCACTGCTTTCCGGTAGAGCGCACGATCGGTGCCCTCGTCGCTTGGTCCGTGCTGCAACCGGTTCGCGTACTCGGCGAGAAGGGCTTCGATCTCTTGGTCAGCCGGCGGCCGATACAGCATGGAGAGCATTGTCGCGTCCCCGTCGGGAAGTGACGGCGGGGCGCCCGCAGGGCGTTCTGAGATCGCATTTTGGCCGACCCACCGGAGTCGCGCCTCCAGGCTCTCGGCTCCCGGATCAATCTCAAGGGCGGCCCGGTATGCGTCCTCAGCCTCGTTCCAGTTCCTTCGCCCTTCCTGGAGGTGCCCCCGGGCGAGTTGAACGTAGTAGGACCGAGGATGCTCCCGGCCCAGCCGCTCCATCGCTTGCTTGGAGAGTGTTCCGTACGTCTTGCTCAGGTAGTAGTACGCATCTACCCGGAATTCCTCCTGCCCGGTCGCCTTACGGAATGGCCTGACCGCATCCGAGAAGCCGCCGGTTGCGAAGTAGGCTTCCCCAAGATAGTAGGCAACGACCAGGTTGGAGGGATCCATCCCCTGCGCGGTTTCGAGGTGATGGATCGATTGATGGTGCTGCTGGCGGCGAGCGGCGATGACACCTAGGAAGAAGTGAGGCGCGGCGCCGAGTTGCGGGTTCAGCTGGAGCGCTTTCTCCAATGCCGCTACGGCCCGGTCGTCCTCTCGAAGCTGGTAGTAGATCGAGCCCAGATTGGCATGCGCCTCGGCGAGTTCGGGCACCAAGCGCACAAGCTCCTCGTAATGGCCGGCTGCAGACCTGAAGTCGCCCGCTTGCTGCGCCGATTGGGCTCTTGAATAGAGGTCACGCAGGCGGGCCTCCTGGGCAAGCGTCGTGCCGAGGCAGAGCAAGAGCGCCGCTCCCATGGCGACCGCACCTCGGAACGGTCTGGGAAAACACCGGCAGCCACCGCGCTGGATCCGCTGGGCTGGGCGGCCAGCCCCGTCGCGACGAGTCGCAGCTGGACGCCAGTGGGTCCCAAGGTCCCGCATCGCGGTATCGATCGTAGCATTCGCTACCACTGCAGCAGGAGGCTCGGGGACGGGCCCCGCAGCCTTCGGAACTCAAGTACGATGGAGTCGGGAGTCCGGCATCGACCATGAGTACCGGATCCAAGAACACTCGATATGCCGTCTTGGCGCTGGTGTTCGCGTGTCTTGGCATTGCATTTGGCCAGCATCCGATCAGCGCGTCCATCGACAGCGCATCGGAACTAATCCGTCAAAACCGCTTCACGGAGGCCCGCAAGATCCTGCAGGCTCTTGTTTCCGGCACCCCAGACCCGCCCGCGGCGGCCTACTACCACCTCGCTGTCTGTGATGGTCGCGAAGGTAGGAGAGATGCGGCGGACGAGGCCCTGAACCGCGCCCTGTCGCGAGACCCCGGCTTCCTCCCGGCCCTGCACCTCAAGGCCTATATCGAGTTCTCCGCGGGACGCTACACCGAGGCACTGGAATGGGCTCGCCGATTCCTGCACGAGCAGCCGGATGGGGGCGAGACTCGAAAGGTCTCGGGGCTCGCTCGGTTCATGCTCGGAGACCGGGCCGGGGCCGAGCGCGAACTGCACCGAGCATCGAGTCTACTTCCCAACGACTTCGACGCGCGCTACTACCTGGGGCGAGTCTACTTCGAGGGATCCAAGCTAACGCTGGCGCTGGAATCGTTCCGGATGGCAATCGAGCTTGACCCGCGCAGCGTCAAGGCCCGCAACCACCTCGGCCAGACCTTGGAGGGCCTTACGCGCTTCGACGAGGCCAAGGACGCGTACCGGAACGCGATCGAGCTCGAACAGGAAGGCGCGGAGCGATCCGAATGGCCGTACTACAACCTGGGCACCCTATTGCTCGCCGAAGGGGATACCGGGCAAGCAGTCATCCTCCTCGAACGGGCTCTCGAGCGCAACCCCTCCTCCTTGCAGACCCGAACCAAGCTGGGTGCCGCCTACAGTGCGGCGTCCCGTCTGCAGGACGCGGCAGAGCAGTTGCGTGGGGTTGTCCGGGAGGAACCGGCCAACGCGGATGCCCACTACCAGCTGGGCCGCGTGCTGATGAAGCTCGGCCAGGAAAACCGGGCCCGGAAGCACCTCACTCTCTTTGAAAGGCTTCGCGAGCCGTGAGGCTATCCCGATCTGCGAGCGGCCAGGCAGGCGCCCTGGTTTCTCTCTCCCTGTTAGCGCTGGGTGCGCCGGTTCGCGCTTCCGGGGCCCCAGCCGATGCCATTCGCTTGGTCGATATCGCTCACGAAGCCGGCCTCACTCTGCAGATCTCGCACGGGGGGCCTTCCAAGCGATGGATCGCCGAGGCCAATGGAAGTGGCGCGGCGGTCCTCGACTACGACGACGACGGATGGATGGACATTCTTGTTGTGAGCGGCTCCACGATGGGCGAGCTTCGCAAGATCACTGCGGGCGTGCGGCCGCCGGACTCCGCTCGCAGGCTGTATCTCTTCCGCAATCTCGAGGGACTCAGATTCGAGGACGTCACCGAGACGTCCGGACTGGCCTGTCCGTACTGGGGCACCGGAGCCAACGCAGCCGACTACGACAACGACGGTGATGTGGATGTCCTCGTCACAACTATCGGAAGGGATCTTCTGTATCGCAACGCTGGTGACGGCACGTTTGTCGAGGCCGGCAAGGAGGCCGGACTCAGCCAGGCTCACGCGTGGCACACCGGAAGCAGCTTCGGAGACCTGGACGCGGACGGTGATCTGGATCTATACGTGGCTGCGTATCTAAGGCTCGAGTCTCTTCCGGTCAAGGGCGACCCGCCGGTCTGCGACTACCGCGGTATGGGCGTCTTCTGCGGCCCCATGCAGCTTCAGCCGGGCACGGACATGCTATATCGCAACAACGGCGACGGCACATTCTCCGACGTCACCGGTGAATCAGGGTTGCTCGCCAATGCTCACGGCTACGCCTTTACGCCGGTCATCGACGATTTCAACGCGGACGGTCAGCTCGACATCTTCGTTGCCAACGATTCGTCCCCCAACTTGCTGTTCGTCAATCAAGGAGACGGTACTTTCCGCGAGGATGCGCTGGCTTCCGGGCTCGCCTACAACGCGGATGGCAAGACCCAGGCCGACATGGGCGTCTGCGTCGGGGACTACGATGCCGACGGGGATACGGACCTGCTTACAACGACATTCTCCGAAGACCATTTCCCTCTCTTCGAGCAGCAGGCTCCGGGATTCTTCGAAGACGTCTCGTTCCGCGTCGGGCTCCGGAACGAGACTGTCACGTACCTGGGGTGGGGGTGCGGCTTCGCGGATCTGGACAACGACGGCGACAGGGATCTCTGGTTCGCGAACGGCCACGTGTACCCGACGGCAGGAGACTTAGCGACTACGGCGTATCACCAGCCCATCAGCATCCTTGAAAGCAGCGCGGGTAGGTTTCGGGCGGTCAGAGGAGCAGTGCAAGGAACGACGCCCAACTCCTACAGAGGAGCCGCAAGCGCCGATTTCGATAACGACGGGCGGGTCGACCTGCTGGTGCTTCCGATCGACGGGACACCCGTGCTTCTCAGGAACGCCTCTGCGTCCTTGAATTCTTGGCTCGGGGTGCGCTTGGAGGCAACTCGTGGGAACCGAGAAGGAATTGGTGCGCATGTAGAGACCCAGTTCTGCGGAAACACACGAGCGGTGACGGTTCGAAACGGGGGCAGCTACGTATCGAGGAATGACCCGCGCCAGCATTTCGGGCTCGGGAGCTGCGATGCCTCGGGACGTGCAACGGTCCGCTGGCCGCACGGAGGCCGCAGCGAGTTCGAAGAAATCGAGCCGAATCAGTGGGTCACGCTCGAAGAGCGGCTCACGACCGACTGATCCAAGCATGGCTCCGCCTGGCGGCACGAGTGGCAACGGCGGCAAAGACGGACTCCGTTGGCAGCTCCTCTGCTGCGTTGTCCACGACGTCGGGTCCAGCGTCATTCCCGCTTGCATGCCGGGGCGAATAGTCGCAGATGGCGACGCTAAGGGTAGTCGGCGCTATCTGGAGGGCTTCGGCAAGACGCCCTTCCCCATCGCCACGAGACGCTCCATCAGAACCGTCAGAGGTACAGCGGTCGTCGACTCCGAGACCACCCAGCTGCGGAATGTCGCGCTCCAAATAGGTGCGCACAAAGTTGGTGCGCCATCGTGCACTCGTTTCGTCATCGCTCGCCCGGAAGGAGTCAGGAGCACCGCCACGGACCCAAAGATGATCGCACTCGCCTCCAATCTCGAGAGCGTCCAGCCCGGATGGCTCGTGATCGGTCGCACGCCCAGCCAGAGATTCGGCCGCCTGTCGAAACAAACCCTTGGATGGGGAGCCGAGAAGCAGGAACTGTCCGCTGCTCTGGCTGGCAGCTTCGTGAACTCTTTGCGCGTGATGGGCGCTAAACCGCGACGCTCGGCGTGGCGGGCGCCTCACCCTGTTTCCGACCAGTGCCTGCCGTCCATGCAAGGACGTTACAGAATCTCC
>LXNI01000715.1_pt1 | contig 35968 bp, 27 predicted proteins | sample 809091 | NCBI WGS metagenome assembly LXNI01 (sample SAMN04870527, study PRJNA318959) | sponge metagenome | biome: 01000161; feature: marine sponge reef; material: water | host: Sarcotragus foetidus | place: Greece: Milos, Mediterranean Sea | collected 2013-05-29 | depth 5-7 m
CTAGGCTGTTTTTGGGGTGCCGAACGCGCATTCTGGCAGCTCGAGGGTGTATATACGACCGCCGTTGGATACGCGGGCGGGCATACGCCTAATCCGACGTATGAAGAGGTATGTTCTGGAGCTACAGGGCATACTGAGGTAGTCCTCGTGATATTCGATCCTGCGGTCATCAGTTTTCGCGATTTACTTCGAACCTTTTGGGAAAGTCACGATCCGACGCAAGGCATGCGTCAAGGTAACGATATCGGTACACAATATCGCTCTGCGATTTACGTGTTTGACGACAACCAACGAGACGCCGCTCAAGCATCGAAAGCACGGTACGAAGCGAAACTTAGTCAGGCCGGCTACGGTGCGATCACGACGGAAGTGCTCGATGCGGGTCCGTTTTATTACGCGGAACACTATCACCAGCAGTATCTCGCAAAAGTGCCGAACGGCTATTGTGGTTTAGGTGGAACCGGTGTGTCCTGCGACATTGAGGCGCTTGCACCAGCGGACTGAGGTCGGCTCCTCGATTCCTCAAATGGGATCTGTCTGAGCGTCGCAAAGCGTAAGTTACGCATACTGGCGAACCCGCCGAATACGACAACCAACGCAACCACATATATCCCGGACCCGCTTACTACGGCCGTAAGTACATTCGTAAATTCAGTAAGACTTCCCAGGAACAACCCACCGAGTGGCAGCAGGCTGTAGCACATTGTGTGAATGCCCATTACTCGACCTCGAAGCTGATCAGGTACGCTTAACTGCATCGATGTCATTGAGGAGATGAGGAACAATGACGCGAAAAATGCCGCAGCGAACTGCAGGACGAGTGCGAATGAGAACCAAGCGAAAATCGAAGCAACTGTAAACCCGATCGTAGTTACAGCGGTAAGGATGCCACTCGACAGCATCATGTTCGTGAGATTGCGGTCGTGACGATTTCCGCCGACCACCATAGTTCCGACGATGGAACCGATTCCTCCCGCGGTCAATAGAAGACCTAACCCAACCTCGTCCCGTAGATTCAAATCGGCGAATAAAGGCATTAACTGTGCATGGGAGTTACAGAAAAACATACCAATGAATGTCAGTGCCAAGAGGTATTTGAAAATGTCGTGGCGAAATATGAACGAAATGCCTTCAACGATCTGCGAAACCGCACCGATCTCCGAGCTTGCGCTAACAGCAGGTCGCAATTGAAGTGCGTACATCGTCAGACACATCGCGAGATACCCGCCCGTGGCGAGCCCAAAGATAACGCCTGATCCCGTGAAATACAGTAGGAACCCGGCGAGCGCTGGAATAGCCATTCGCATGACTTGCCAGACAATGGAATTTAGCGCCACCGCACTCAGGAATTGGTCTCGATCTACGAGTTGTGGAAAAATCGCAACCCGAGTAGGCCAATCGAATCCGTTGAGGATGGAAGACAGTGCGGCGATCAACAGCACGTGCCACACTTCAACGACGTCTGCCAATACAAGAACCGTGAGTAGACCGGTGAGCAGCATGTTTCCGCCAGAAGTAATCAGAAGAATCACGCGTTTGTCGTACCGATCAGAAATCACACCACCGAACAACGTGATCGCTAAATTTGGAAGGGCAGCCGCTGCCCCAAGCCAGCCCAACATGATCGGAGACTCGGTAATTTCGTAAACCAGCCAGAGTTGACCAAACGTGACGAGCTGCGTTGCGCCGACCGCTGCGAGCGATGCTAGAAAGTACTTGACGTATGAAGGTTGACCTAAAGCCGGATACCGGTCAACGATCACTCCTGTGATAAATGCCATCGAAGGGATACTACGTTTATCCCGGTAATTGGGTTCAGGTGTTATGTCGCGTTAGTTCGAACGTAGTAGAGAACATGGTGAAAATGCGCTCAAAGAAGATCATCTATCTCAGAGAGAACGGGGATTAAGTGTGACTCATGCAGATCGTTTCAGAGAAATCATTGACAAATTTACCGATGCTGTTGAACGTAACGACGGAGAGGCCCTGGCTTCACTATTCGCTGCCGAAGGTGTCTATAGCGACGGCTTCTATGGGGATTTCGTTGGGCGAGAAGCCATTGCTGCTATGTTGCGTGATCATTTTTGGGGACACGCAGAAGGTTTTCGTTGGGAGATGTCCAATCTGCTAAGCGACGGCGAGCACGGGTATGCGACATATTTGTTTAGTTACTCTTCGACGATGCCGGAAGCAGCAGGCAAGCGAGTGGTCTTTGACGGCATTGCCCACTATACGTTTGAAGATAACCTGATCGCGCGCTATGAAGAGATCTTCAATACCGGCATGGCTCAGGCGCAGCTTGATTTTGATCCAGCTCGAATCAAAAAGCACTTGCTGAAAAAGGCCGAACAACTTAAAGGCAATCCGCTGTAACAGGTCTGTCTGTTAATTCGGATCGATCGGTTCGTTGTACTTCGGATCGACGGCTGCAAAGAGCGTTTGCAGAGTTCGGTATGTCAATCCCCAGACAAAGTGACGTTGCTCGAGTCGATAGCCATTGAACGGGACTTGCGCATCTGCTATGGCGCGGAACTCTACATCATGGTTGCGACCATTGAACATGGCGTTGAAAGAACCCCATACCACCTCGTCAACTTCGTGGTTCAGGCTTAAGTTTGGAATTGAATCGACCACAAAGACGTATGGCGCGACGAGCATGTCGATGGTTCGACCACGTGGCGCAGCACGTTGATGTGATAACGGTCCGATTAGCCTGGAGTCACTTAAATCGAGTCCGATTTCCTCTTCAGTCTCTCGCACCGCGGCTGCGACCAGGTCATCGTCGCCCTTATCCATGTGACCACCCGGGAACGCCATGTGGCCAGACCAAGGGTCTCCGGCGACTGTCGCCCGTTTGATGAAGAGGACTTCGGTCTGATCGGATGGTTGATGAAGCACGACCGCGACTGCGGCTTGACGAGTGAGCCTAGTCGGTGTGGTCAATGACGGTTTATGTTCGCTAACGCGACGTGAAATCGTCTCGATGGTGTGATCTATCAACGATGAAATGCGCGGACGCAATGTAAGAAACGCGCAATCATAAGGGCGCACGAGCGGTTCTTGACGTGCACAATTGCGGCGTTCGTTAGTACGGTTTGAACTAGTGCGTTCTCACGCCCTCCTCTTAATTGCCAGTGCATTTTTGTGCTTATCAGTTCTTGCCGAAGACGGAACAGAATGTGCATCGAACATCGCGCGGATCACGAAAAACTACCCAACCGCCAGTTTCGATGTCTGCACGGTTGTCGATGAGAACTCATTCTCTCTCTCAATCGCGCCAGAAGATGAACCAATAAATCCAAGCCCATGGTACGGATTCGCGGTTGAGCGTCTAAGTGACGTCGATGATGAGGTTCGAGTCTCTCTCACCTACCAGAACACCTCCCACCGATACCCACCGAAATTTAGTTTCAACAAAGTAGATTGGGTTCGCATGGACCAGAGTATGGTGGTTAGCGAGGATGAATCAACGGCAATATTCGCGATCCCTCGTGGCGCAAGACTGATCTACGTATCTGCTCAAGCCGTCGTCGATGTGGCGATGTACCGCGCTTGGATGACACAGCTCGTCGAAATCTACCCGTTCTTAACGCGTAAGGAACTCGGTTTTTCGGTCGCGAAACGACCAATTGAGTCCCTCGTACTGAATCCTGATGTCCAGCGCGTTGTTGTCCTCCTCGGGAGGCAGCATCCACCTGAAGTGACAGGTACGTTCGCGTTCATGGCGTTCGCGGAGAAACTTCTTGATCTGAAAGTTCACGCTCACGACCAACAAGACAAGCGGTTACTTGAGTTTTTCCGCCAACACATGATTGTCTTTGTTCCTTTGCTGAATCCTGACGGGGTGCAAGAAGGTCATTGGCGTCATAACCTGCGAAGTACCGACTTGAATCGGGATTGGTTTGAGCAAGCACAACCCGAGACTCAATCTGTAGTGCGTTACCTGGAGGATCTGACCGGTCAGGGTAAGCAAATCGTTCTCCATATCGACTTCCACTCGACTAATCGAGATGTGCTCTATACGCAGATGCACGATGATGTGACTGTTCCCGACAGCTTTGCGGAGCGGTGGTTGGCGTTCGTAACTAATCGAGGCCTCGCGCGACTACCGGAACACGCGCCGCGACCGCTGACTGACCAAGGTACCGCAAAGGGGTACTTCTTCAAGACTTACGGCGTTCCCTCCATTACCTATGAAGTCGGGGATGAATCCGATCTTCGCGACGTGAGACTTACGGCTGCGGAATTCGCATTGGGCATGGTCTCGATATATGGCGAATTAGTATCAGGTTCGACGAATCAAGAACCTTCCACCTGCGATACGTTGTATTGCCTCATGGTGAACGCAAATGGCGCATCCTTGCTTGTCTTGGAGGAGCAAGGATTGATTGATTCAGCGTTAGCTGCGAGACTCGCACGAGAGCAACTTATTTACAAACAAGACGCGGAGCGGCACGGCTGGCCGTCAGGTCAGAACTACCTCACGTTCGAGGAGGAAATGATCGAGAAACTAGGTCCCGAAGGCTCAAATGTTCATGTCGGTCGTTCAAGACAAGATCTTCACGGAGTCGCTCGAAGGATGCTTGCACGGAGCAAGGCATTGGCGTTTTACGAGTCGTTGATTGAAGCCAGAACGTCGTTGCTTGACGTAGCGTCGAAATACGGTGATGTCGTGATTCCAGCGTATACACATGGAGTTCCATCTCAACCGACGACGTACGGACACTTGTTACTCGCGTTTGAGGCTGCGTTATCGCGCGACACTCAACGATTACAGAATGCCATACGACGGTTAAACCGAAGTCAGCTAGGTGTCGCAGCAGGCTCGGGCTCGAGTTTTGATATCGATAGGGAGCAACTCGCAAGATGGCTCGCTTTTGAAGGTGCCATTTCAAATACGTATGACGCCAACTTCCTGTCGACCGCGGACTACAAGCTCGAAATAGCCGGCGTGATGTCGCAAGGTTTGGCCACGATTTCTAAATTTCTCGCCAACGTGCATGCGCAGCAGCGTAACCCACGTCCGTGGATCTACTTAGGCGACGAATTGGTGAGCGGCAGCAGCATCATGCCTCAGAAGCGTAATCCGCGAGAGTTGGACCGGGTCCGCACGCTCGCTGCACAGGTTCTTGGCGGCACGAACGCAATACAGCTACTGAATCACAACGTTGATACGGGTATGCACGACTATCGAACCGTTACACCTCTAGTAGAGACCCTGGAGCTAGCGGAGGCCGTATATAGCCGTTTTGCGTCACTACTCAAGCACATTCACGTAGATCGCGATATAGCTATGTATGAGCTTAAGAGAGGGTTTTCGACTTCGACTGAGATTGCCGAGACACTCTATCGCGAAGCACGTATTCCGTTTAGGACCGCACACGAGTACGCGAAGCAAGTCGTCGAACACGCTCGAGCCACTGGTCAGCGTTTGGATGAATTAGCTAGTCAGGATTTGCAGAGAATCTATAGAGAGGTCGTAGGTGATGCTCTGCCGGTGTCAGTCGACTCTATCAAGAATGCGATGGATCCGAGCTTTTTCGTCGCAATTCGAGACGATCGCGGAGGACCGTCGACTCAATCGGTCAGTGATTCGGTTTATGAACATAGACGCGACTTAGCACGAGATGAAACGTGGTTGCTAGTCCGTCGCGCTCAAATCCGATACTCGGAAGATCGACTGGATGCACAGTTAAGAGTGCTCGCTTCTCGTTAGAAGCTTTAAGTTGCGTTACTTAGCACTTCATCCAACTCGCCGAAAAACCTCGCCGTTCGGGGCGGGGATATAAGGCGAGGCCGCGCTAACGTGGCCGTGTTGATTTTCGAGATATTGGATAAATTACGCTGGGTGGGTTCGCAGATTCTGATTAAAATTCGCTCATATGCATTGTGTGTCGCATCGCTTGATTGACGAAAACCAAGTAATCTGCGTTAAGGCACTAAACGTCGAAAAACAGGCTGAAGTTAAAGGCGGAAGGGCTATCCGTCTCTGCTTGTGGAGGCTTGCGTAAGACGGGCACACCGTCCGCTGCTGCCTGTGAAGCAAGAAGCCCCGTCCTTTAGGGCGTGGAGTAGTCACGGGTTTAATTCAAGTCTGCAAATTTTGAACCCGCTCGGGTTCGTTGGCTCATCTGCATGTTTTCATGGCTACCACGGTCAGGGAGTTCCTGATGCACAACCGTATCACGTCGACAGCGATCTTCCCGCTGATATTCACCACCGCATTCTTTGCCCCTACTTTGTTCGCTCAGGAAGAAGACGCGGAAGAAGAAGAGATCATTGAAGAGGTCATCGTAACTGGATCTCAGATCCGCGGCGCGGACGTAACGGGGCTGTTGCCAGTTACCGTGATCGATGCGTCCGACATTGATGCTATGGGTGTCACTTCAGGCGATGAATTGCTTGAAATGCTTCCGGAACAAGGTCAGAACCTCTTTAACGAGGAGGAGAACATTAGCGGTGGTGTGAATTCAGCGCGTGGTGACGTGGGTGCCTTCAACCTTCGCAATCTAGGTACCGGTAATACATTAGTGTTGCTGAACGGTCGTCGCATGGTTAATGCTGCGAGCTTTCAAACCGAGGCAATCGGAGGTAGTTTCGTACCCGTCAACACGGTCAACTCAAACACGCTACCTGTCTTTGGCGTTGAACGAGTTGAGCTGCTCAAGGACGGCGCTTCTGCAATCTATGGTGCAGATGCGGTTGCAGGGGTCGTTAATACGGTATTGAAAAACGACATCGAGGGATTGCGACTCAAATTCCGGGGTAACTCCTACGAAGTCGCTGGTCGCACGTCGTTTTCATCGAATCTGGAGTGGGGACGATTTTTCAATGAAGGCGCGACGAATGTTGGCGTCATGCTCGATGTCTACACACGAGATCGGATTCATTCGTCAGAAGATGATCGTTGGGCGAACGCGGATTTAAGGCGACTTGTTCCAGATGATTCACCGTGGAGTGGGGACACACGATTCCGCAACACAAGCGTGAACAATCTCTTTGGTCAATTCGACGCCGTCAGTAGCGTTTCAAGGCTCGATATACGAGGTCCAGTTACCGACGGTTCTGGCGAATTTGAGACCTATCCGGCAGGCGATCCAAGGTGTGCATACCCGCTGAATTCCCGAGTTTGTGGTGCGCCTGATGGGCAGGGAGTAGTGCGATACAACATTAGCGAGTTTCGTGACCTCTCGGCCGAGCTGGTTCGCAGCAATGCACTTGTATTTATCAATCACGATTTTTCAGAGACGCTTCAGGCGTACACAGAATTGCTGTACTACATGTCCGAATCTCACATGAATCGGCATCCATCTGCGTCGTTTAGCTCCGTTCGGTTACGCGTCGCGGCAGATAACTACTACAACCCGCTAGGACCATGCGGTTCGCCGAATCGATTACCTGACGACCTCGTGGGAGAAGATCTGCCGTGCTCTGGCTTGGAACTTCAGATCGATAACTATCGATTCGCGGAACTGCCTCGTTCGGTAAACAATGACGGTTCAGTATTCCGTGTTGTACAAGGTCTCCGGGGCGTGCGAAATGATTGGGATTGGGATACTGCGGTTGTCTGGTCAATCGCTAGGCGCCTTGATTTAACCGGAAATCGTGTATCTAACGTTCTCATGAATGAAGCGTTAAGCGATCCAACTCCGGCTGCCTATAACCCGTTCAGTGGTGGTGTCGACAGCAACATTGAGCGTGCGCTCATTGATGTGTACCGCGATAACGATGCCGGTCTATTCATGTGGGATCTCAAGTTCTCGAACCCAGACGTCGTTGAGCTGCCTGCTGGACCTATGGGTGCACTTATTGGGTATGAACATCGTCGTGAGTGGTTTAGGGACGATCGAGACCCAAGGCTTGACGGCACGATTCCGTTCACGGATTTTGACGGGGACACTTTCCCATTTGTTTCGGACGTAATTAACAGTAGTCCCACGCCAGACAACAGCGGTTCGCGCCGTGTCGATTCGTTATTTGCGGAGCTCGCGATCCCAATCGCGTCAAATATTGAAGCTCAGGCGGCGGTACGGTTTGAAAACTTTTCAGACGTCGATAACGCGGTGGTTGGAAAGTTAGCTGCAGGCTGGCAGATCGCTGATCCAGTTTCATTACGCGCATCTTGGTCAGAATCATTTCGTGTGCCGAATCTAGTGACTGTCAACGAAGATATCGTGGCACGGCAAAACACCCGCACTGATTACACCTGCTTCTATGCCGCGAATCAGGGTGGGGATCCTGACGAGGACATTGTCGATTGCACGAATTCGACTCAGCGTACCGCACAAGGTAGCGCTGCGCTCGTACCGGAGCGCTCGGACAACATCTCGGTTGGACTGGTATTCGACTTATTGGATTCATTGACGATCACGACCGATTATTGGTCGATCGTGAAGGAAGACACGATTGGGTTGTTTGGAGAAGAGAACCACACTGTGCTTGATCTCGTCTACCGAATCCAGCACGGCGGGTCAAATTGCGAGGCGCTGGTTGGAAATGACGCGGTCATTCGTGACCCAATCACAGACGCAGACGAAATCGGCGTATACGAGGCGGCGGGCATATGCCCCGCCGGCCAAGCAATCCGAGTCAATGACCGTTACGCAAATCTGGATACCCGTACGCTCCAAGGATTCGATCTTGGAATTTACTGGGAAGCTGATACAGACTTCGGGGATTTCAGCGTCAGTTATATGGCGTCGTTTCTTGAGAAGTTTGAACAAGAAGCCGGCGGTAACGCAGCGACCCTGATTGCAGCTAAGGAATCAGGTTTGTTACCGGGTGACATACCAGTTGTCGGATTTGACGATCTCGTTCAGAGGGATGGAAATCAAAAATACAAAGGTACATTAATCGCACGGTGGCGCAAGGATCCCTGGGGAGGCTCGTTATCTCAGACCACGATCGGGAAGGTCTACCAGAACTCGTTGACATTGAGCGACGGCACACGTTATTGGCTGGACGCAATGACTACGTGGAACGCTCGTGTGGATTATCGATTCAAGCTGCAAGACACGCCAGCCCGAGTACGCTTCGGCGTTAACAACCTACTCAACGAACGCGCGCCATTGGCGGATCGATATTTCGGTTTTATGTCCGACGTCCATCGTGACTACGGTCGCTACGTCTACTCAGACATCATGTTCACGCTTGATTAATACAGACAAAACAGAACAGTAAGGGATTGGCATTGGCACATTTAAAGCGCATCGGGCTCGACGAGGAAGAGGATTCCACGGACGAAAGGAAGACTCCAGCCGTCAATATTCACAAGATTCTCTTCGATCATCGAACGCTAACGCTGTTTGGTGAGATTGACTCAGCTTGCGCGCAGGAAACGGCGGAAGATCTACTCGCTCTGGCTTATGAGAACGACGATCCGATCACTATGTTTCTGGGATCTCCCGGCGGTCATGTTGAATCAGGAGACACCGTATTCGATGTCATTCAGTTCATTAAGCCGTCGGTCCGCATAGTGGGGACCGGCTGGGTTGGGAGCATCGCGACTCAAATCTATCTGGCGGCCGAGAAAGAAAACAGGTTTTGTTTGCCGAATACGAGGTTTCTAATTCATCAACCGTCAGCCGGTTTCGGTGGTGATGCAGTCGATATCGAGATCCATGCTCGCGAGATAGTTAAAACGCGCGAGCGGATTAATAGCATCATCTCGGAGAGGACAGGACAACCCATCGACCGCGTCGAGCAAGATACCGATCGTGACTACTGGATGAGCGCGAAAGAATCGCTTGAATACGGGTTGGTTGGGAAGATCATCAATTCGGTCGATGATCTCTAACACTGTCTCCCATGGCTGAGCTACGCCTGAAGTTTGACGACTTCGATGTCAGTGCGCGCATAGACGAAGTCGCTGATTCGTTAGCGACTTTGGTGTTTGCGCATGGTGCTGGTGCATCCATGCACCATGCAACGCTCGAGGAGATTGCGCACAAGTGCAACGAATCGAGGATCTCGGTTGTGCGCTACAACTTTCCCTACATGGAAGCGAAGAAGAATCGCACCGACTCGCAACCAGTCGCAACGCTCACGATCAAGGCTGCGCTAGAACTAGCTCAGAAGAAGCTGAAGGGACCGTATCTGCTGGGAGGTCATAGTTTCGGCGGTAGGATGTCATCGCATGCGGTAGTTGACCATGCGCTAGATGTTGCTGGTCTCATTTTCTGTTCGTTTCCGCTACACAATCCCAAAAAGCCAAGTATCGCTCGCGCAGAACATATGGACGCGATAGAGGTACCGATGCTCTTTCTTTCAGGAACGCGTGATGGTATGGCCCAACACGATCTAATGGAGAGCGTTGTGGCTAGATTAAGCGCCGAATTACATTGGCTAGATACTGCTGATCATGGCTACAAGGTGTTGAAGAGAACGCGACAACGCACTGATGATGTCTTTAGCGAGATGGTCGGACACATCGAAGCCTTTGTATCAGGATTGAATTGAGTGCGGGACGAGTCTGTTTTACTCACATAACAAATCGAGCGTCACTGATTCTGTAGGACGAAGACGACGTAGAGCAGCTCCAAGGATTCCGAATATTCAAAACCGTTGAGCTGCGCTTTAACTTTAGACTGTCCCCAATTCTTTTCGCTGTTTAGTTGGTTTAGTCCATGACGGATTGTCTCGTTCAGGCGTGCTGTATCTAGCAGGTTGCGCGAATGCCGTCGAACCGATACTGCTACGAGCCGAGTACATTCTTCCGTTCCACTGATCCTTAATTCGATGGTCGGGAGGCACTGCGAATCGCAGCAAAACTCGACGGACCAAGTTGACTAGCTTCGCCTTGTCCTTTTGCGAAGGACATTCGTAACTTGATGACGCGGATTGCCGTGTTGGGTAGCCATCATGACTCACAAGTGACGCAAATGAGTGTGGGTTACCGGGTCGGGACAAGGGAAGTCATCACCGACTCCCAGAGCAGTTTCTTGTGCTGGAGATATATTTACCGGTAAAATTACCGGAAATAAGAGTGTATTTATGGCCAACACGAATTCTTCTTCAGTCACACAGTGGCGCAAACGCCGACAGCGTCAAGGTTTTGTGCGTGTCGAGGTCCAGGTTCGCAAAGAAGATGCTGCATTGGTTCGAGACGTAGCCAAGGCGTTAATCGATCCAGATCGCGAGAGTGCGACGCGAGACATTTTGCGTGAGAAGATTGCGTCGTCGTCTTATGGCGGACTCAAAGCATTACTGAGCTCTGCACCGCTCGAAGGGATAGATCTCGTACGGCAAAGCGATTTTGGACGAAGCGATTCGCTATGACGTTCCTCATCGACACCAACATCATCTCAGAGGTACGCAAGGGCGATTCCGGCGATCCGGGGGTATCTACGTGGTGGGAGAGCGTCAGTGAAGGTGATCTATGGCTCAGTGCATTGGTGATAGGCGAGATTCGCAAGGGGGTGGAGCTAGTACGCGACCGAGATACGTTTAAAGCCGAGGCACTAGAGAAATGGCTTGCCCAAGTAATCTCAAGCTTCAGCGATCGCGTACTCCCTATCGATACAGCTGTTGCTGAAGAGTGGCGGAGGATGAGTGCGATACGCTCGGTGTCTGTCATCGATACACTCCTCGCCGCAACCGCTAAAGTTCACGGACTGACATTCGTGACGCGCAACGTTGCTGACGTCGCGGAATTGAATGTAGATGTGCTCAACCCGTTCGACGCTTGAACTGTGTGTTTGAGCTACATGCGTCGTCGGTACCAACCGGAAATCAATCGGTGTCGGAAGAAGGCTAGATAGGTTCATTCCGAGCAGATACGATGGAGGTTCTAGTAGTGTGGAAATGCCTTCGAACTGTCCCAGAGCGTCACCTACAAACGGGGATCCACTGGTTCCGATTCCATCGCAAGGACCGCGAAAACGCACTCATGTACTCGCCGGAGTGGCTCCTGCTTGACGAAACGCGCAAGGGCTTCGAGTCCCAGCGCGAATTCGCGTTGCGCTAACGACCGCTTGCTGCGGAGTTCACGCTGGCGAAGGCGCTTGAGATTTTCCTCTGCAGTGTACTCAGGACCATAGATGATGCGTAGGTACTCGCGCCCACGGCACTTCACCGCTGGCTGTACGAGCGTTCTACCTTTCTTGGCTACGAATTCCCATGGTTTCACGACCATGCCTTCACCCCCGGCGTCGGTGATCGATTCCCACCAAGCGATCGCTTCGTCACTGCTTTCGCGGTCGGCGAGGTCGACGATCCTGTAGGCCGTTGGCGCTAGTACGTCATCGCTTGCGCCGAGTTCGGTTAGACGTTCCATGTGCCAACCGTGATCTTGCTCTGCGTGTACGGCGCCTTCCGTGGCAAGCAAATGAAAAGGTGCGAGACGAAGATCGTTGACGCTTTCAACAGGCCATTCGTAACGTTGCAACGCTGCAGCATACTCGGCGACCATAGTCGAACGGTCCTGCATCTCATCGAGCAGGAGTGAGCAGTCAATTCCTCGAGTGGCTGCGTGCTCGAGTGCGGCTTTCGCTTGGTCGAGTCCAAGGCGAGCTGCCTCCGCTACCGGACGATAGAACTCATTGATCAGGTCGTCGGCTTTCATTGACCAAGGCATGAGTTCGGCATCAAGGCAGAACCAGCCCGTTTCAAAGGCATCCCACATACCGCAGTCATCGGCTGCGTTGCGAAGACGATCAATCAGCGCTTTTTCGTAGTCGGCGTTATCGACGCCTGCAAAAAACGCACGACCCGTGCGGGTGTAAATTGCACCCGCACCTTGCCCTTCAATTCCGAATCGCTTGCGCGCCACTTCCTCGTCACGGCAAACCACTGCCACGGCGCGTGAGCCCATGTGCTTTTCCTCGCAGATCACGCGCTCGATGCCACTGACCCGATAGTAGTCGAAAGCTTCGGCTGGATACTCAAGAAGCCCGTCGATTGCACTCGTTTCACAGGGCGACATGGTTGGCGGCAGGTAAATCAGCCAACGCGGATCAATGGCGTACCGGCTCATCACCTCAAGCGCTGCAGCGGCGTTCTCTGCGCGTACGGTGATATTTGGCAAGAGTGCCGTATTGACCACGCGCTTGCCATGAACGTCTTCGATATCGAGTAGGTGGGGATCCGTGGTTTGGTTGACAGTGGTTTTGGGGCTCCCGACGGACTCGTAGTAGGTGCGCGCCGCAGGTACGGACACCAGTTCCCGTTCCGGGTAACGTAGCGCCGTCAAGCTACCTCCGAACACGCACCCGGTATCGATGCAAATCGTCCCATTGACCCACTGCGCGTCGACCACAGGCGTGTGGCCATAGACGATGGCTGCATCACCCCGATATTCAGATGCCCAGTCGTAACGTATGGGAAATCCGAATTCGTCGGTCTCGCCGGTTGTCTCACCGAAGAGCGCAAAGTCACGCACTGCTCCAGAAGAGCGATTCAGCAAGTCAGACCTCATGCCCGCATGGGCAACAGCGAGCCGACCCTGGTCGAACACGAAATGGCTCACTAGCCCGTCGATGAACGTTTCCACACGCTCTCGGAATCCGGACGGTACCTGCTCAAGCTCCGAGACCGTGGCATCGAGACCGTGAGTCATGCGAACGTCGCGACCGCGGAGCTTGCGCAGTAGCTTGACTTCATGATTGCCGGGTACACAAAACGCACTCGCGCTTTCCACCGCGTCCATGACCAACCGCAGACAGTCGACGATACGAGGTCCCCGATCGATTAGGTCGCCAAGAAAGATGAGTCGGCGATTCTCTGGATGTGCGACTTTGAACTGGCCGTTTTGGTGTTGCACTCGGTAACCGAGCCGTTCGAGCAGGACCAGTAATTCGTCGAAGCAGCCGTGCAGATCGCCGACTATGTCGAACGGTCCGGCGTCGTCGCGTCGATCTGTCCAGAGGGGTCGCCTAATGACCTTGACAACGTCGATTTCTTCTTCCGATTGGAACCGGAAGCGGTAACGGATTCCCTCGCGTCGGAGGCTCTTGATCGAGCGCCGCAAACTACGCACTTGGTTGCGCACCACATGTTGGCCGAAGTTGCGGTCGGCGCGTGTCGTGTTGCGGTCGCGACAGACGCGTTCCGGTAAATCCAGGACTATCGCTACGACTAGGGCGTGATATTCCCGAGCGAGTCGAGTGAAGTCGCGTCGGTCTTCCGACCTCACGTTGGTGGCATCGATTACCGTCAGTCGCCGCGCCGCGAGACGCTTACTGGCAATGTAGCGCACCAGATCGAAGGCATCATTCGTGGCGGCTTGGCTGGTTGGATCATCACTAACCATGCCTCGGCAGGCATCGGAGGAGATTACTTCCGTGTCGGCAAAGTGCCGATGAGCAAAGGTGGACTTACCTGAACCGGAGGCACCCACTAACAGCACGAGGCAAAATTCGGGAATCTCTAGTTGCATCGCTTGAAGACCGCCATCTGGGTAGGAGCGCCGAGAGCCGGATCGACATCGCCGACCGGTTCGTGGGTGACTGAATAACCGTGTGCGGCTGCGACGGATGCTGACCAGCTCGCAAATTCCTCACGTGACCACTCGAAGCGATGATCCGGATGGCGTAGTCCGCCGTCCGCAAGTTCGACATAGTTGACGTTGTAATCGCGATTAGGCGTGGTCACGACTATGGTTTCTGGTTTAGCGAAGTAGAACAACATCTGTTCGAATGCACCGAGTCGTGCGGGTTCTAGGTGTTCCAGTGCTTCGATGACAGCGGCGGCATCGTAACCAGCGAGTCTTGCATCTCGATAGGTCAGAGCGCCCTGCAACAGTTTCACACGCTGACGCTGACGATCAGGCATGCGCTCGTGTCCTATTCGACGCTCGGCACGATTGAGGGCGTCGACGGACACGTCGACGCCTGCGATCTCAGAAATTTGTGGCAACCTTAGGAGTGCCTCAATCAGCCGTCCCTCACCGCACCCGAGGTCCAGCACGCGAACCGCGCCACTATCCGCTAGAACGCGTACAACGGCTCGGATGCGATGGTCACCCAGCGATTCCGCGCCAACCGAAGCGGTTGCGTGCGTCTCCAATTCTGCGTCTCCATCGTCGCGAAGGCGTGCGAGGGCTTCTTCGGTAAGGTTCCGTTGGTGTTTGAGGTAGCGACGAACGATGAAGTCGCGATTTGGGTGTTCTTCGAGCCAGCCTTCGCCACGGGCGATCAGTTTTTCGACCTCGTCATCGCCGATCCAGTAGTGCTTCCTATTGTCGAGGGTGGGCACTAGGACATACACGTGCGTCAATAGCTCCTTTAATGGTTTGCGACAAATAAGCCGAACATTGCGATACCGAGCCGAGGACTCATCGGTATCCGACGGATCTACATTCACATCGTATCCGAGAGGTTCGAAAAGAGAGCGCACCGAAGTTTCGGAGTCGCAACGTAGGGCCGTGATCTCCGCCGTCAGTGGCAAGGATTCGTCCACGAGTTCCGGTCGCTCTGAACTGCGCCCACCGAGCGCGCTACCAAAGACACGCGCGATGGCAACACTCAGGAACGACGAAGCGATGTAAGGCCGATCGTTTACATAGTCGGTGAGAATTGCGCCGCGTCCGCGAACTAGAGAAATGGGGTCGATGTCAAGTAGCAGCGCTACGGTGCAACACTCCTCGCTGGCTTCTGGATAGAACACATGTGCCTTACCGAACGGAAGGTTGAAAACCTGTGCGCGTGCAGGATTCTTGTGGAGCAGGTAGCCGAGTTCTGTCGCCGGTCGATGCGTCGTCGAAAGAGTAAGCAGCATTAGTTCATCAGCCCAAATGTCGGTTAGTCATCGTCTGTGGTTGACCAGCGATGAAGGTCTCAAGGATCGATTTAGGTCCGATTCCATTTCCATGTCATTGCAGTTGGAATAGTGTCGAGACCTTCTAAAGATGATTCGAGATCGAACCTCCGAGAATCACACGACGTCCGGAGCCGTTAACTCAGGCAATCGTAAGTTATCGCTCGCTTTGCTGCTGCGCTCATAGTCGTTGCTACTCGCATCGCTAACCGCATCGTTCGAAGTAGGCTTGAAAATCTCTGTGTCCTACAACATGCGTAAGCTAACTCAAAATCATGCCTTCCAGATCGCCATTCTCCCGCCAAGTACTCAGAAGATCGTTAAATACATTGATGCCTAATGCGTAGCCCGTGTTTTGCCGAGTACCTTGCGCGGCAGTACCTTCCCTGTTGTAGTAGCCTGGTGTACACTCATTTAAGAAGCTGAGCGGACCAGTACCGGCGAGGCGAATAATCTCCTGTACCCACGCTTCTTCCGCTTCGGCACTCACCTCGACGCTTCGTTTGCCGCGCTGTCTCACTTCATCGATGATGTAGCTCACATGCATGGCTTGATCGTCAAACATCGCCGTCATGTTGGGTGAGAACGCATTCTGATTGATTCCAATGGTGAACCAGTTGGGAAATCCGTGGCTACTTAAGCCATGTAACGTTCGAAAACCGTCTCGCCAGTGATCGTAGAGAGACAATCCACCGCGACCGATCGTGTCAAAATCCACTCTTCTGTGGGCGTCGGTGGTGATTTCAAATCCTGTTGCGTAAATGATGCAATCTACTTCGTATTCCTGAGCGTTTGCAATAACGGAAGTCTTAGTAATCCGTTCCACGCCTTTGGCATCGGCTACGTCTATCAGGTGGACGTTTTCGCGGTTAAAGGTCTCAAGATACTCATCGTTAAAAGTCGGTCTCTTACAGAATTGCCGATACCATGGTTTGAGTTTCTCTGCCGCTTCCGATTTTTCGACGGCGTTGTCGACTCGGCTACGGATTTCGTTCATTTTTTGAAAGTCCGCAATTTCAGACCGTAGTGCGAGTTCCTCCATGTCGAGATCGCCCGCATCTGATTGTCGAGCTCTTAGCGCTAGTCCAATTCGACGCACGATGTCAGTCCAGCCGTCCGCTACCAAGTCTTCGCCTAGATTCTGACCTGCTAATGTTGCTGCGAAGTTCTCCCTTCTATTACGTTGCCATCCTGGTTCTAGTGAGTCGTACCAATCCGGGTCAGTGGGCTTGTTGCCACGGAGATCTACTGACGACGGTGTACGCTGAAAGACGTAGAGTTCCTTAGCAAATTCACCGAGGAAAGGAACACACTGAATTGCTGTCGCGCCGGTGCCTATCACGGCAACTTTCTTATCCGAAAGTCGTGTGAGGCCACCGTTGTGGTCGCCGCCTGTGTAGTCGTAGTCCCACCTTGACGTGTGAAAGCTCTTCCCACGAAAACTACTGATGCCGGTTATGCCAGGTAGCTTGGGACGATTCGCCGGTCCAGTAGCCTGAATCACAAACCGTGTGCGAATTTTGTCGTGGCGATGAGTTGACACTTCCCACAAGGCTTCGTCTTCTAACCACTTAACCCGAGTCACTCGAGTTCGGAAGAGCGCACGCTCCTCTAGCTCAAAGTACTTACCTACGCGTTTGACATGTTCGTAGATTTCCGGCGCGTACGAGTACTTTTCCTTAGGCATGTAGCCTGTCTCTTCCAGGAGTGGTAGGTAGCAGTATGACTCGATGTCGCACTGTGCACCGGGATAACGGTTCCAATACCAGGTACCGCCGAAATTCCCGCCTGATTCGATGATCCGAAAGTTGCTAATGCCCCTCTCTTTTAGCCGTGCGCCTGTCATTAGCCCGCTGAATCCAGCACCGATCACGACAACGTCCAGAGAAAGATCTAAGGGTTCGCGCTCGTAGTCAGCGTCAACGTACGGATCCTCGTCAGCATATCGTGCGAATTCGCCTTCGGCTTCTAAGTACTGTGCCTCACCGTCTTCCCGGAGACGGCGATCTCTCTCCGCACGATACTTGTTTCGTAATAGCTCAGGGTCAAAGTCCAGATCAGGGAACAGGTTGTGTAGTCTTTCCCTCTCACTTGCCACGTTTTTCTATCTCCTATCGATCGATGAGCGACTGAATGCAGGCGACCAAATATAGTGATTCGGTTCAGTAGTGATTACCGGAAGAGATTGAAACTAAATAGATACACAAATTCGTGTCCTTATGATCGGGATTACGTTGTGTGCTTGAGCATAGATTGGTAGGGATGAAAGGCGATCGAATCGTTGTAATTGGGGGCGGGATTGCCGGTATGGCGACAGCGGCTGAGCTAGTCGAAAACTTCGACGTCACGATCGTTGAACAAGAGTTTCAACCGGGGTATCACAGCACTGGTCGGTCCGCTGCAGTACTCCATCTAGCATTTGAGAATGACGTTGTTCACCGATTAACACGCATTGCGGAAGAGTTCTATCGCTCTCCGCCGGTGGGATTTGCGCAACTAGCTGAACCAATTGATCACATCGCTTTCGACACGCAAGAGCATCGTGATTTAGTTGAGTCTTTTGTGGAGAATTGGATAGAGCGATGCCCTTGGCTTAATCTGCTTGACACAAGTGCGCTTCGTACTCGAGCGCCATTGCTTGGTAGGCAACAGGTCGTAGGCGCACTCGACTCAAAGTCGATGCGATTGCACGTCGACGCGATCTTGCAGGGATATAGACGTCTGTTCGGAGAAAAGAACGGCGATTTTCTGCCTTCGAGACGGGTTCTCGATATTGAGCGCACTGAGTCAAATTGGCGCTTGTCAATTGATCAGTCTGATCCAATCGAAGCGGATGTGTTGGTAAATGCCGCGGGGGCATGGGCGGACGAAATTGCGACCATGGCAGGTATCACGCCAATTGGGCTTCAACCAAGGCGACGAACGGGCGTGATCGTAGATCCTCAAACTGACTGTACGAATCACCCAATGTGCTATCGTGCATCCGGTGGCGTGTATTTCAAACCTGAAGGTCCGATGTTGATGGTCTCACCAGCCGATGCAACGGCTACAGTGCCATGCGACGCTCAACCCGAAGAACTTGATGTCGCAGTGGTCATCGACACCTTGAATCAATGCACGACGCTCGATGTGAAACGACCTGTCAATACGTGGGCAGGTCTTCGGTCCTTTGTGTCAGACGCACAACCGGTGATCGGCTTTGACCCGTCAGACGATCAGTTCTTTTGGGTGGCTGCGTTAGGCGGTTTCGGTATTCAAACGGCACCGGCTTACTCGAAGATTGTGGCAGCCCTCATCGCGAGGAAAAACGGTGTCAATCTCGACTTGGTGAGCGCTGATGAATTGTCGCGCGCACGGCTTTCGACTGCCGCTTGATGAAAGCACCTTTGGCGCTGTCGAAATAAAACGAATATTTGTAGTCTCAGTTCATTAACATAGGCGTCGCAATGGTTCAAGGCGACTTCGTGTGGCACATCGACTATCAGTACTCATCGGCGCTCTAGGCATCATGGTTAGCACTACCAGTTTCGCGCAGCAATCAGTCGCGGATCTCTCATGGATGACAGGTTCCTGGGCTGGTAAGCTCGGACCGAGCACGATCGAAGAAACCTGGACGACGCCGAGTACCAATTCGATTCAGGCATCTGTGAGGATATTGGCGGATGGCGCCGCGATCGTTCATGAGTTTATTGTTATCTCGCAGAAAGAGAACAGTCTCGTCCTTTCATTACAGCAATGGGGACCCGGCTATGTTCCACTCGGCCCCGCAACAACAATGACACTCTCCGAGATGACTGAAAATTCGGTGACCTTTGATGCACAAGAAGGCGCGGCGATCAAGCGTCTTACATATAGGCGAAAAGATGAGCAAACCTTCCAAATCGCCGTTACAACGCAAGACGCTCCCGAAATTTTGATCGAATTGACGGCGTCAACTTAACCCGTCGAGGTATTTTCACGAGCGCCGTATGCAGCATTGCAGGATGAATCGTTCTCTGCAGGAGAGCGCATTCTGACGTCCAGCGGGGTGAGCGAATCGGCCAAGGGTCGAGTGTTTGGCTTACGGGATTCATTCACGAATAAAACTCGGTCTATGCCTCCAATAGAGCACAAAACGGGCCGTCTGGCTAAGAGCTAATAACGAGATTCTGAATTCGAAATGTCGCAGCGTTACCCCAATATTCGAATGAGGCGTAATCGCACGGATGATTTCATTCGTCGCCTCGTCGCGGAAAACAAGCTATCCATTGACGATTTGATCTATCCGATATTCGTTGTCGAGGGGTCAGCGCAACGTGTGCCAGTCGAGTCGATGCCCGGTATTGACCGCTTATCTGTGGATCTACTGGAAGAAGAAGTCGTCGCACTAAAGGCGCTTGACATCCCTGCGATCGCGTTGTTTTCGTATATCGAGCCAGAACTGAAGTCGCCTGACGGCCGTGAAGCACTCAATCCTGACGGCTTAATTCCCCGCGCCGTATCAGCTGTAAAGGGTGTGACGCCTGAACTCGGCGTGATCACCGATGCTGCTTTGGACCCCTATACCTCACACGGTCAAGACGGCATCATTGACGAGAACGGCTATGTGTTGAACGACATTACGTTGGACATACTGAATCAACAAGCAGTCGTCTGTGCGAAAGCAGGCGCTGACATGATTGCGCCTTCGGACATGATGGACGGTCGGGTAGGCACGATTCGTGAGAGCCTAGACAATGAGGGGTTTATTAATACGAAGATTCTTGCTTATTCCGCCAAATACGCATCAAAGTACTACGGACCATTTCGAGATGCTGTTGGCTCTGCGACGATGCTCGGGAGTAGTAACAAAAAGACGTATCAAATGGATGTGGCAAACAGCGATGAAGCCTTGCGCGAGATCGCACTGGATCTTGACGAAGGTGCAGATATCGTCATGGTTAAACCCGGACAGCCTTTTCTCGATGTGATCAGAAGGGTAAAGGACCGATTTGGTGTCCCGACATTTGCCTATCAAGTAAGTGGTGAGTACTCAATGCACATGGCGGCCATCGAAAACGGATGGCTTGAAGACGAAGTCATACTTGAATCGTTACTCTGCCTCAAACGCGCGGGCGCTGATGCCGTTCTCACTTACTTTGCTAAACGCGTCGCTGAATCGTTGAAGGCTGGAGCCTGAAGCGTAACACGCCGTTCAGGATGTGAATCCCTACGAAATCGACTCGCGAATCAAGACGCTTAAGTCCGTAAGCGCTCTTGTGCGGCCTTCACCGCAACGGCGACGGTATCAGGTGCCGTTCCTCCAGGGTGGTTTCTAGCAGCTACTGATCCTTCGAGTGTCAGACAATCGAAGACAGATTCCTCGAACACGTCACTCAGTTCTTTCAGGTCTGTGAGCGACAGTTGGTGTAATTCCACGTGACGCTGATCTGCGATGGCTACGGCTTTACCGCTGATTTCATGGGCGGAGCGAAACGGCACACCGTGTCGTACGAGCCAGTCCGCCAAATCGGTCGCAGTTGGATGCCCTTGCGCAGCGAGTTCGAGCATGCGTTCTGTTTTAGGAGACATGCCAGTTACCAACAGCGTCATTGCTTGAATGCACTGAGATGTAGTGTCCAGAGCATCGAACGTGGCTTCTTTATCTTCTTGGTTATCACGGTTGTACGCCAGCGGCTGACCTTTCATCAGCATGAGTAATCCGTTGAGATGACCGATTACGCGACCAGTTTTGCCTCGAACCAACTCAGCAACGTCGGGATTCTTCTTTTGCGGCATGATGCTTGAGCCGGTGCATAACTCATCCGGCAAGGTTATGAATCCAAATGCCGGCGTATTCCAAAGGATTACTTCCTCGCAGCAACGAGAAAGATGCATCATGATTGTGCTCAATACACCAACGAACTCGATGGCATAGTCACGGTCGCTTACGCCGTCGAGTGAGTTGCGGCTAATTGCGTCGAATCCCATTGCCTTCTGGAACACGCTTCGATCGATCGGGTAGCTTGTACCGGCCAAAGCGGCGCTGCCCATCGGTGACACATTTGTACGGTGGTGCCAGTCAACAAGCCTTGAAACATCTCGGTCATACATCTCGAACCATGCCATCAAGTGGTGACCGAATGTGATGGGTTGTGCGTTCTGTAGGTGTGTAAACCCAGGCATGATCGTATGGGTGTGGTCAGCGGCCTGTTCCAATAGTGCCGTCTGCAACTCGACTAGCGAAGCGTGCAGTTCATCACCGCTTTCTAGCAGGAATAACTTAAACGCGCTGGCCACTTGATCGTTACGCGAGCGTGCCGTGTGCAACTTCCGGCCGGGTTCACCGATTGACTCAATGAGCTTTGCCTCAATATTCATATGTACGTCTTCAAGCGACGGATCCCAGGGAAAGTCATCGGCTTCAATACTTGTGATGATCTTCTCCAGGCCTTCGACAATCGCGTCGTATTCCGCTTGGCTTAGAACACCAGCCTTGAGTAAGGTTTTGGCGTGAGCTTTCGAGCAACGTGCGTCGACGACGCCTAGGCGCGAATCGAAATGAACTGACGCCGTAAAAGACTCCACAAATGCGTTGGTCTCGCCTGAGAATCGGCCGCCCCAAGGTTTATTGGTCGTCATGCGTTTTTGTGTTAGCGGTTCTGCAGTCGAACTTGGCGGTAAGTGTAGAGGTCAGTTATCACATCATCCCCAATAATTGCAGTTGACCTCAAGTCTAAATCGCTTTGAAGATGCTCTCGACGTAATGGCTCAACAGATCATTCGTATCGCGACACGACGCAGTCGTCTTGCGATGTGGCAGGCCAATCACGTAAAGCGGCTTATCGAGAACCGCAATTCAGGATTGAACTGTGAGCTTCTACCTATGAATACGTCCGGCGACGTCCTAGTGGATCGCACATTACAAAGTGAAGGAGGGAAGGGACTGTTCCTCAAGGAACTAGAGAAAGCGCTGGTTGACAAGCAGGCGGACCTCGCGGTTCATAGTATGAAGGACGTCCCAATCCACTTGGAGGCGGGATTAACCTTAAAGAGCATTGGTGAGCGTGGCTCCGCCCAAGACGTTTTCGTTAGTAATTTTGAGATCCATGAATTGCCTGTTGGCTCGAAGATTGGTACTTCGAGCAGTAGGCGACGTGCGTTGCTTGCTCACGTTTACAAGAGGAGCGAAACAGTTCCCATTCGAGGCAATGTTGAGACACGACTCCGTAAATTAGATGAGGGTGAAGTAGATGGGTTGGTACTTGCTGCAGCTGGCTTAGAGCGGTTGGAACTCGAGAAGCGGGTTCGTTCGATTCTGCCGAAGCACGTATTCGTACCTGCTGTAGGACAAGGGGTACTTGCGGCTGAGTTTCGCAATGATCGTAAGGACATACTTGCGTTACTTTCGGAGCTCAGCGAACCCGATGTTGAAGCCACGTCGCGCGCCGAGCGCTTGGTTGCTGAAATTGTTGGTGCTGATTGTGCGGGTGCATTTGGTGTACATTGCGAAAAAGTTGATCTCGTATACAAGCTGACGGCAATCGCGCTGTCGGATTCAGGCGAGCGGGCAATACAAACTGAAATCGCACACAAGGATGCGCGTGCGGCTGCCGAGGAGGCAGGTCAAAGGTTATTGAAACATGGCGCCGCCGCGTTGCTCGCCGAAACATGACGGCGGTATGGATCACTCGAACCGAGCCAGGAGCATCAGCGATGGCACGGTACTTCAGACGCGTCTCCATTCGCTCGTGTATTGCGCCGCTTCTGGCTATCGAAGGAGTTCCGGCGCCGCTGCCCAAAGACTCTTTCGATTTGGCGGTTTATCTATCGCAGCACGTTGCGCGCGAAGGAGTTGATGTCTTGGACGCGAAGCGGCATATGGCGATCGGAACTACAACCGCTCGCACGCTTGGTCGATTGGGGATCGCGTGTGAACTCCCGAGGCAATCGAGCTCCGAAGGGCTGCTGGAAACCGTCTCGACTACCTTGAGCACTGGCTCTTCAATTCTTATCGTGTCTGGTGAGGACGGTCGGAATTTACTACGGACTCGTCTCGCAGAGTTAGGTTACAAGGTTTGTGTTTGGTCTGTGTATCGTCGTATGTGCAGCTCTAGGAAACCGCGATTAGACGACGAATGTGGCGTGGTTGAATTGAGTAGTGTCACGTCGCTGCAAACGTACTGGAAAGCAGTACGACAGCATGCACTGACAAGCACGGAGGATCCTACGCTGATTGTGCCGAGTACCCGAATTGGAAAGCGCGCAAAACTACGAGGATTCGAGAGGATTCACGTCGCCAGGGACGCATCACCCCGCTCGTACTCACGAGTCATCCGAAGATTGAATGAGCATGGCTGAAATCGAATCAACGTCTATTCACAACAGAATGAACGTTTCAGCCGAACGAAGACGTTGGATGTGGTCGATTGTGACAGTAGTTCTACTTGCTGGCGTCACGATCGCAACATTACGTTGGCAGGATCCGTTGCGCAGGGTAATTAATGACTACATTGGTGTCGAGGAAACGGTGGAGACTGTCGGGCCGATTGACGAGACGCCGCAACGTCTCCGACAGATTGACTATTCGAACGAAGTCATCGTTACTGAAGCCACGCCTCAATCAGAAGTGAACGAATCAGATCCTCTGGCGGACGAGAACCTCGACACAGCACTAACGCCTAGCATTTCCACTGACGTCTCCAGTCCCGTTTCAGTTGCCGAACCTGGTCTGATCGAAGCAATACAGCTTGAATTGCTCAAGGCATTGGTACTTGTTGATAAGGAAGATGATTCAACGTCTGCAATCGTTGCGCTAGAGCGTGCGCGAACTCTTGCTATCGTCCACCGAATGAGTAACACCTTGGTTCGCGCGCTCGAGCAAGCGATTTCCGATGTTACCCGTTCTAGCGGCGCGGATCTTGAAATCGTCCTCGAGCAGCTTGACGCATTAACGGAAGTAATCGCTACGATGAATGTCGACGTGACTTTGAGCCGATCTAATGCTTCACAACCTAACTCGTTCGCGGTTAATGACGAAACAGAATCGCAAAGTTTTTGGGGCGAATTAGGCGATGGATTAGGTCGTGTATATCGTGTTCGTCGCGTAGACGTAGAAGCAACCCCTAGCAATGAATCCTCTTTTGAAGCCGGACTACAGCTTAGGTTGATCGTATTGTTAGAGCGCGCGAGAAACGACATTCAGAGAGAGGACTTCGACGCTTACCGAGAGACACTACGCATGGCGATTGTGAGTGTTGATGCGCGCGTCGACGAAGGCGTTCAAGTCTTGGACTCGATTCGCGACGAACTAGCGGTATTGATGAGTCTTGATCTTGAATCTCCATACGAGTCTATTCGCGCTGCGCTCGATGAGATAGTGGCAGCTCAATCGGTGCAGCACGATGAAGTCGAGGATTCCCAATGATGGTCGTGCGGGTCATCGTCGTACTTGTAATTGCTGTATTGGCTGTCCTACTTGGATCGTTGATCGCTGCCGACACTGGCTACGTCGTGATAGGTCTCCGTGGTTGGGAGATCGAAACCACCGTATGGGCCGCAATCGCAGCCCTCCTGTTACTCGGTGGAGTAGGTTACCTTTCTTTTAAACTCGCTCACACGCTGTTATTACAGAACTCCAAAATCGCGGATTGGTTTGCCACGAAACGGTCTTCGAATTCGCAACGCCAAACGATTCAAGCGATTGAGGAGGAAACGAACGGTAATACCGTCGAAGCAATTCGTTTGTTGGTTGCAGCGGGGAACCAGAGTCCTAGTCCGCTACTGCATTACCTCCGCGCGAGCGAACTCGCGACCCGAATTGGAGCTGATGAAAAAGCGTCAGAACTTCGGAGGGACGCGGGGAGACTCGGTGATCATGAATTTCACGTTTTTCATCGACTTGAAGAAGCCCGCGAGCTTTTAGAACAGAACGACAAGCGCCAGGGTTTGCGCAAGCTCAGGAGACTTCTAGAACAACATCCTAGGTGCGCACCAGCTTTACTCGTGTTGATCCAGCACTGTCACGAAGTCGAGGATTTTGTAGGGGCGCTAGAGTACCTTGACGTGTTGTCGCGACTTTCCTTCATATCGGACGAGGAAATCGACGAGCTAAAGGCTGTAAGTTGGCTTGGCCGGATTCGGCAGGCAGATCCTCTTGCGATTGCGAAGGTCTGGCAAGGCGTTCCGCGTAAGCTGAAGCACGAACCGAATCTGTTGATGGCTTATATCGCCGCACTATGTGACAGAGGAGACACTGACAAAGCCATTAGTGAGCTCGAACGTTCACTGGGTCGACAATGGGAGAGCCGATGTGCGCACACATACGGGCTACTTCAAGGTAATACAGAAAAACAGTTAAAGGTTGCAGAGGGATGGTTGGCAGAGCACTCGGACGATGCACTGCTGCATCTTACGGTTGGTCGCTTAAACCGGCGCCTCTCACAAAATGAACTCGCGCTTAAGCGCATCGAACAGAGTATGAAATTGGGTGGAGGAGTGGCTGCTGCGATAGAGCTTGCCGAATTACATTTTGAAGACGGCGCTACCCAACAAGCTAAAGAAGCGTTGGCGAGCGCGAAGCACGACCTCGCGAATCGCTAAACTGGATCAGTTGATTTTCATCGACGCGAAAAACTCATTGTTGGTTCGCGTTTCTTTCAATCGACTTATCACGAATTCAAGCGCTTCAAGGTCATCCATTTCATCGACCAGTTTCCGAAGAATCCAAACGCGTTGTCGATCGTCGTCACTTAGAAGCAGTTCTTCACGTCGTGTTCCCGAACGACGAATGTTGATGGCAGGGTAGACTCGACTTTCGGCCATGCGCCGTTCAAGGTGCAATTCCTGATTACCAGTCCCCTTGAATTCTTCGTAAATCACCTCATCCATCCGCGAACCGGTTTCCACAAGAGCCGTCGCGACGATTGTGAGGCTGCCGCCTTCCTCAATATTTCGCGCAGCGCCAAAAAAGCGTTTCGGCCGCTCTAGTGCATTCGCGTCTACACCACCTGTCAACACACGCCCAGTGGTCGGTGTCGCGGTGTTGTACGCTCGGGCCAATCGCGTAATTGAGTCAAGCAGGATTACCACGTCGCGTTTCTGCTCAACAAGCCGCTTTGCCTTCTCGATCACCATTTCGGCAACTTGGATGTGCCGTTTGTGGGATTCATCAAACGTACTCGCCACCACTTCTACATTGACGAGACGTTTCATCTCGGTGACTTCCTCAGGTCTTTCGTCGATCAACAACACAATCAACGTGACGTCTGGATCGTTCGAAGTTATCGACTGGGCGATAGCCTGAAGCATAAGCGTCTTGCCAGCTTTCGGTGGCGATACGATTAAGCCGCGCTGGCCTTTACCGATCGGCGCGATGAAGTCGACGATTCGGCCGGACAGGTCTTCGGTACTGCCATTGCCGCGTTCTAAAGTAAGACGTTCTGTAGGAAATAGTGGAGTTAGATTCTCGAACAGAATCTGACGGCGGCGTTGTTTGGTATCGACCTGTTCTTGATTGATGTTGTCGATTCGCATGAGCGCGAAGTAACGCTCACCATTGCCGTTGCGCGGTGCGCGGATCTTGCCGGAGATACTGTCACCAGTTCTCAGACCAAGACGTCGAATCTGGGTGTGAGACACGTAGATGTCGTCTGGTCCAGCCTCGTAGCTGGAGAATGGTGAACGCAGGAAACCGTATCCGTCGTCGTGAATTTCCAACGTACCTTCACCGCGAACATCTTCGCCTTGTTTCGTTAGTTTGCGCAGAATGCCTAGGATGATTTCTGGTTGTTTAGCGCGATGAAGATGCTCAACGCCGTGTTCTTCAGCGATAGTGAGTAATTCGTCGATTGGTTTTTGTTTAAGGTCTGATAAATTCACCATGTTAGCTTGCGTAATCGAAGGAAAAACGTTGCGCAGCGATGGCGCAATGGAGGAAAGTAAAAAGGATTTGACAACCGTCAGAACAACGGTCGCGCTGGCGTAATGCCTTTGGTAGGAAGGATTTTAGCAGCTAAATAACCGTGTGCGTCAAATGTTTTTGCGAGCTGGGTTTATCTGCCCTCGTAGCCACAATAATTCAGCCATGACCTTTCCCCAATTTAAAGCATCGCTACGAGATCACGTGCGAGGCGTTCAGATGCTGTGGTTCGCGTGCGCCATCTGTCCATTTTGTGTGAATGCTGAGATTGCGTTTCGCGAAGTAGCTACCGAAGCTGGTGTCGATTTCGTTCACGAGAGTGGAGCGATTGGCATGCGATGGACGCTGGAAATTACAGGCGCGGGTGTTGGTTTGTTGGACTACGATGGCGACGGTAAACTGGATATTTGGGTCGTACAAGGCGGACCACTGAAAGATCGCACGGGAGACTTACCGAGCGATCGCCTATATCGCAACATAACCGAAGGTTCGGAGCTAAAGTTTCAGGACGTGACCAAAGCCGCAGGCCTCGGTGCGGACTCGTACGGTATGGGTGTCGTCACAGGAGATGTCGACAACGACGGGGACGTGGATGTCATCACGTTGAATTTCGGCAGAAATCAGCTGTTCCGCAACTGGGGAACACGTTTCGAAAAGCGTGTCGACGAAATTCACTTAGAACGCTCGGAATGGTCGATTTCAGGGAGTCTTGCGGATTTAAACGGGGATGGCTGGCTTGATCTCTACGTCGCTAACTACATGGAATTTCCTCCACTTGAGAAATACAAGGTTTGCCGACGCTTGTCCACGCGAAAAGGTTATTGCGCCCCTAGTAACTTCGATCCGACTCCAGATCAGCTGTTGTTAAACGAAGGGAATGGTGTATTTCGGGATGTGTCGAAAGAGTTTGGGATCGCAAGTGCACGTGAACGAGGAATGGGTGTAGTTGTCGACGATCTAAACGGCGACGGCGTGCCCGACATTTATGTTGCGAACGACATGGCAATGAACTTTCTTTGGGTGAATCAGGGCGGCGGCCAGTTCGTTGAAGATGCCTTACTTAGCGGAGTCGCGGTGAACGGACACGGCATGCGCGAAGCGAGCATGGGCGTTTCGGTCGCAGATTGGGATCAGGATTTCGATCCGGATTTATTTTTGACGCACGACGTTAAGGAGAGTAATACACTCTACGCGTACGAGCATGCAGGGTGGTTTTCTGATCAATCAATTCAGTCGGGATTAGCCCCGTCAAGCTTTTCCAAGACCGGCTTCGGAACGGTGTTCTTCGATGTGGAAAACGATGGCGATCTGGACTTATTTATCGCCAACGGGTCGGTTTCGATGATTGACGCGCAGCTGGCAAAGCGAATAGAACCACCGTTGCGACAAACGAATCAACTTTTTGTCAACACTGGTGCTGGAAGGTTCGAAGAGAACGACGCGACGACGCTAAGTCAATTAGAGGATGTAAGCCGCGGTGTTGCGATGGGCGACCTCGACAACGATGGCGATGTCGATCTTGTAGTTTCGAACAACGACGGTCCTCTTCGGATTCAACAGAATATCTCGACCAGCACCCACGGGGAGGTGAATCACTGGCTTGGCGTGCGTTTATTGACCTTGGGTCGCGACGCATTCGGTGCGGTTGCGTGGCTTGAAGGCGATATCAAGGAACGAAAGGTTGTACGTACTGATGGGAGCTACGCTTCTGCGCACGATCCGCGCTTGATATTCGGACTAGGTGAGAACACTACGCTACCAACATTGCACGTGAAGTGGCCAAGCGGCGCGAATCAAACGTTTTCAAACTTGGCAATCGACAGGTACCACGTCTTGACCCAATCTGAGCAGTAAAGTACATGCTGTTTAGAGCGAGAATCACCTTAATCGCCATTGCGTCGATGTTCACGATCCCACAAACCGCGAACGAGATTTATCTCGAAGGCATTGAAGAACCGTTCGCAACCATTGCAAGCGCGGCCTATGAAGCGGCGCTCAAAAGCGACGTTAATTTGGGTCCAGAATTGGTCGCGAATAGATGGGGTGAACTCGGCATGTTGCTACAAGCCCACAACTTGCACGAACAGTCGATCGCAGCCTACTCGAACGCTCTCACAGAGCTTTCAGATCCGCGCTGGCTCTATTTGCGAAGCATCGCATACGGGGAATTGGGTCGCGTGGAGGAGTCCATTGACGATCTCATCGTGGTGACAAGTACGATGCGTGAGGTTGCGATTATTTGGTATCGCTTGGGACAAGCATTGTTAAAAGCTGGTCGCGTTGCCGAAGCCAAAGAAGCATTGACCACCGCGCTGACGCTGGATGCGGATTTGGCGATTGCTCATATGACGCTCGCAGATGCGCAAATACTCGATGCTGAATTTGTGAACGCTAAGGCTTCGCTCCGACATGCATATCGACTCCAGCCACAGGCTGGTCAGATCGCGTACCGTTTGGCTTCAGTGGAGCGCGAACTCGGTGACTTGAATGCAAGTCAGATGTGGTTGGGTAGACGAGTTAATCAGTTCTCACCTGTCGTAGAAGATCCGATGTTGTCCTTGGTGGCGCAATACAGCACGAATCCGACGTTTTTCATATCCGCGGCACGTCGAGCATGGGAACGAGGCGATCGTGAAACGGCGTTGGAAGCGTATCGTCAAGCGATAGCGCTTGAGCCGCAAAACGTTCAGAACTTAATTGGGTACACGCGATTACTGACTGTATTAAGTCGTTATGAAGAAGCGGAGAAGACGCTTGATACGCTTGAACAAGTCTCGCCAAACGAAGGTATGCTCTGGTACTACCGAGCGGTCGTCTTCTTAGAGAAAGACTTAGTCCTCGAGGCACAGAACGCCATTGAAAAAGCGATCGCCATTGATCCTACCCCGGAAGCGCGGAATCTCGAACGTGAAATCGCCGAATTGCGGAAATACGACTGACACAAGGTCGATTTCTGAGGATTCAATGTTTGTTCGAAGCAGATTAGCCATAGAGTTTGCGCGAATGTGCGGTTGAAAGACTACACGACACATTTCCATACAATTCGCGTAGAACTAAACACTAAAGCGCCTGCGAATACACCGCATTTAACGTGACAGCGACCCAACCATCGCCAAGGCTTTCCCTGTTACTCGTTGTTTTGGCTCTATCCGTAAACGTGACATCGCCTGCGCAGGACGACGGCATCGCGGAACAGACCATTGCTGCTCAAGCCGTTCGCGAGTATCAAATCGAGGAAGAATTGATCGTTCAAGGCGCAAGGAATCGATTAAAAAGTGCTCGTCAGATCCTGCGAGGCTATGACTCGCGAAGCATGGGCGGTTACTACTACAAACTACGCATGTACGAGAAGGCTTACCCGTATTTACTTGAATCGGCGCAGGAAGGGTTCAAAATGTCTCAAGCCCGCCTAGGATATATCTATCAGAAAGGCCTAGGTGGTGTCGAACGAGATTGGGTCAAAGCGGTTGGTTGGTTGAGTGTCGCGGCGTCAAGGCATTCTCATCCGGAGATCATGAACTACTGGAAGAATTTGCGCGCGAAGATTCCAGAACAGAACATGTCAATGGTCGAGGACATTACTGACGAATATGTGTCGAGGTACGGGAGTAAGGCAACAGGGGTCACGTGTGACATCAACCGGGCCGCTGGTACGCATATCGCTCATATGAGATGTTTCTACGACGATGAGATCGAGTATCGTGACCCCGCTGATACACTAGGTATACCCCAAGTCGAGATTGACACGACTGTTGGTGCGGGTGGCACGGTGCCGTTCTAGAGGTCATGACCGAGAAGGCGACGAATTCGATTCAGAAACACACAACCGATTTTGGTAGCAGAAAAAGTCAATGAAACTGAGGGTTCTCAAACGATGAACATTACGAAACAATGGATCAGGCAGACGCTTCTGATCTGCTTAGCCATGGCTATTGCCCCTACTTCGCTAGCGGTGGGTGAAGGCTCTGACGAGGCTTCGACGGGACCAGGTCCGATCGAGATGGTTGAAATCATGAATGCTCACACCACCGCAGGCGGCCTATATCGTAAGAAGAAATATAGCGAGGCCGTGGAGCATCTCGAAATTGCTGCTAAAGGCGGCATGAAACGGTCGCAGGCTCAATTGGGCGCGATCCTGCTTGGAATGACTGGTACCAGTGACGTTCCACGTGATACGACTCGAGGCGTAGGTTGGCTAGGGGTTGCGGCGCATGGCAATACAGAACCGGCCTATCGCGAAACCTATGAGCAGGTCTACAACGCGATTACGCCAGAGCAGCAACCAATGATCGATAAACTGGTTGATGGATACGTCGCAAAGTACGGTCCGGAAGCAACAAATGTGTCCTGTGAACAGACGCGACGCGCTGGAACCAGAATGTCCCGACTGATCTGTACATTTGATGATCTGCACAAGTACCGCGACCAGCTGGATCCGGAGACTTTTGGGGCACTCAGCGCAGATGGTCAGATAACCGACTATGCGGAGAACTTTCGAAGCGGTGGTTTCGGTGGCACCGGTGGTGGTGGCGGCGGACCTGGTGGTGGCGGTGGTCCCGGCGGCGGTGGTGGCGGCGGCGGTTTCTAACTGCTGAAGCGCTGACAGAAATCTGGTCATACGGTGATAAGATTCCGATGTCGACTGATGGTGTGTAGGCCGTGAACAACGCAATCCAGAAGCAACGTGCATTGATGAAGCGTTTTTCCGCCTTGATCATCCTACTGGCGACTTCGCTCACGATTATTGGCGCAGAACGCCATACCCAATTCGACGTGCCCGAGAATACTGAGATCGAATCGGAGATGGAGTATCTGATCGTGACGGGAGAGACAGAGGATTCGGTCGAGTCAGAACAACGAGCGTACCTCGACCATCGTCGCGGTATGTTCTTGTACTCGCGCGGCGAATACGCGGAAGCGCTGCCGTATTTGACGTCTTCAGCGAAACACGGGTACAAGGATTCCCAGGCTCGGTTAGCCCATCTCTACCTTCACGGTCTAGGTGGTGTTCGACGTAGCGATATAGTAGGTATTGGGTGGATGGGAGTTGCTGCCCATGGAGAGACCACGCCGATCATTCAACGTCATTACGATGAATTAATGGCGGCTGTACCCCCGCACCACATGGATTCCCTTAAGCGTGTGGTTGAACAATACGTCGAGAAGTACGGTAGTTTTGATCAGAACGTGGTGTGCGATGTTGCGAAGCACGCAGGCACTCACATTGCGAAGAATCGGTGCGTTTTCGAGTACGAATTTGCCGTGCTATCCGCATTAGAAATTGCGGAAATGCAGGAATACTACATCGACAAGATCATTCCACCTGACCAATTCTCCTCTTTTGCGGGTTTAGATAACTTGACTACAGCGCCTGAACCCGTTGCCCCACCGATTCGGCGCGAAGGTGGCAACTGAAATCGTCTCGAATTAGGTTTAGGCCTACGCAATGAGAATTTTGTTCTCGGCTGTATAGCTAACTAAATTCGCCGACAGCAAGGAAGTCAATCAAGCCATTGTCGACAGCTTCAAGAACTGTCCACATTCTCTGTGCGCTCATTGCAATTTTGAGTGAATTTGCTGAAGCTGAGATTTTTAAAAACGTCACACGCGCTTCGAATCTAGACTTCGTCCATCAAAACGGTCAAAGTGGGCAGCTCTGGTTAGCTGAGATTTTGGGTCCGGGCGTGGGCGTGCTTGATGTGGACGATGACGGTCTCCTCGATGTTTGGGCCATACAAGGAGGTCCGCTCGATAAGCGCGATGGGCTGCTACCATCAGACCAGCTCTATCGAAACATAACAAGAGATGGAAAATTGCTATTCGAGCGCATTACCGATCAAGCTAATGTTGAGGCGACACGTTACGGAATGGGAATCGCAACCGGCGATATCGATCTTGATGGGGACGTGGACGTATTTCTGGCGAACTTTGGCGAAAACGAGCTCTGGTTAAATCGTGGTGACGGTACGTTTGAAACTGCTGTCGCTGAAAGCGGCCTGATTGGGACCGACTGGTCCGTCGCTGGTTCTTTCGCCGACGTCAATGGTGATGGTGCGCTTGATCTCTATGTGGTGAACTACGTGAGGTTTACCATTGCAATACACAAAGAGTGCTTAGGAATCTCCCTCAGATCCGACTATTGCGCGCCTACGGCGTACGAACCGACTCCTGATCAGCTATACGTGAATCAACGTGACGGCACGTTCCGAAACGTCTCGACGAGCGCGAATATACAGTCGAGTGTCGGCGGTGGACTAGGTGTTATAAGCACAGATCTTGACGGCGATGGCCTTATTGACCTATACGTTGCAAATGATCCAACGGTCAATTTTCAATGGCGCAATCTAGGCAATGTCAAATTCGAAAACGTTGCCATGAACAGCGGTACCGCTGTCAACGGCGACGGCAAATCCGAAGCAAGTATGGGAATCGATGGACGAGATTTTGATCACGATTGTGATGTAGATCTCTTCATGACGAATTTGACGTCGGAGACCAATACACTTTTTCGAAATTCAGGTGAGGGTTGGTTTGTTGATGCGACAAATAATGCGAAACTTGGTGCATCTAGTTACCCGTATACGGGATTTGGTACGGGGTGGGTGGACTTGGACCTTGATGGCGATTTGGACTTGCTAGCTGCGAACGGCGCGGTGTCTCTCATTGCCAACGCGAACCGTGCGAACGAACTCTCACCCCTTAGTCAACGCAACCAACTTTGGCTTAATGTAGGTGATGGACAATTCACCGAAATCTTGGATGACGAATTCGTTGGGAATGTAGAGACTAGCCGAGGTGTGGCATTCGCCGATCTCGATAACGACGGGGATTCGGACATTTTGGTAGCTAACAATGATGGTCCGCTACGTGTTTACCAGAATGTCGCCTCCGCGAACAACAACTGGGTTGGCTTGATGGTGAAAGATCAGAATACCCTAGCGTATCACGCGACATTGAGCATTGTCGGCCAACGCTGTGTGAGTCGTACAGTTCGCACGGATGGAAGTTACGCATCCGCGAACGATCCGAGGATTGTCTTTGGTTTAGGGCAAGAGATTACTCAACCGCAGATTCGTGTAACGTGGTCGGACGGCGACAAGCGAACCTTTGGTCCTTTGGCAATTAATCAATATCACGTGCTGGCTCGTTAGATATGTCGCAAATGAAATTCCATCGTCTCGTGTTGGTCCTGCTTTCAACACTGCTAGCGCTTCACGTGTGGTCTAGTGACGTCGAGACCGAACTGCAATTCTTACCTGTAGAGCTAGCGGACGACATTCGCCGGATGAAAACGCATTCGGAAGCGCTTCTCGAGTCGGAGTCCGATCCTAACGCCCGTGCCGAAATCCTAGGGCAGCTTGCGTTCATCTATCACGCGCAACAAATGCTAGCTTCGGCAGAGCAAGCCTACCTGGAAGCACTCAGCAACGATGAGGTGTATGCGTACCGATATTTGCTCGCGATCATCGTGCTTCAAAGAGGAGACACGGGGGAAGCGGTTGCACACCTAGATCAAGTTGTGCTCAGTAATCCAGACTATGTTCCTGCATGGTATCGGCTTGGCAATCTCAAACTACTCCAAGGCGATGTCGATGGTGCCGAGTCTGCGTTCCTCAATGCGCTAAGAATTTACCCTGATTCCGCAGCCATCATGCTAGGTGTTGCAAATGTAGCGCTTGCGCGCGAAGATTGGACGGCTGCTATCGAGCAACTGGAAAAAGCTGCGGTTTTCGCACCCAATAACGGCCAGATCGCATACAAGCTCATGACTGCGTACCGCCAAATGGGTGACCAAGCGAAAGTGGATCAATGGTCACCGTTGGCGAATTCATCCATGCAACCTCCCCCTCTCACGGACCCTCTCATGGTTGAATTAGCCGGACTGAGCCGTAGCGGACGATTCTTCAGTCAAGCTGCTGATTGGGCATTCCAGCGGGGCGATAAGGAAGCCGCCCACGACGCGTTGTTGCAAGCGACGCAGCTGGAACCTGAAAATCTTGAATATGCGTTGAAGTATGCAGCGTTTCTAGAACTTACTGGTGAGTTGGATGAGGCAGCGACGGAGATAAAACGGTTTCTCGCCCTTCGCGAAGATGCGCCGAGCGCGTGGTTTTTTCTCGCACGATTGTTCCGCGATTCAGAGGATGGTGAGAAATACCTTCAAGGGTTGGTAGCAGTACAGAAGGCTGTGGAACTCGATTCGGACGAAGACCTCTACCGTACATTAGCCGCGGCGATGTCCCTTCAAGCCGCTTTGTATCCTCACGCACAGGAGTACTACATGCAGCTAGTCGAGCGAAACCCGTCGAATCCCTACTACTACTACTGGTTTGCGTT
>LXNI01000716.1_pt1 | contig 35927 bp, 40 predicted proteins | sample 809091 | NCBI WGS metagenome assembly LXNI01 (sample SAMN04870527, study PRJNA318959) | sponge metagenome | biome: 01000161; feature: marine sponge reef; material: water | host: Sarcotragus foetidus | place: Greece: Milos, Mediterranean Sea | collected 2013-05-29 | depth 5-7 m
GGCAATGATTGACGGGAAGGTCGAAAAAAGCGAAAACCGGGTGGTGGCCGCGATTGCCGATCTGAAAGCCGACATGAACGACATGAAAGCTGATCTGAAAGCCGACATGAACGGCATAAAAGCCGACATGAACGACATGAAAGCTGATCTGAAGGCTGACATGAACGACATGAAAGCTGACATGCGTAACATGAGGGCGGATATCTCGACCCTCAACCGGGACCTGAACGATGTCAGGATCGACGTGGCTGGGATCAAGAACCGAATGCTGTATTACGCGCTTCTGATCCTGGTCGTTCTCCTGCTCGCGCCAGACGGCCTGCAGGGGATACTCGAGTCATTCCTGACCAAAAGCTAGTCCCTTCGTTTCAACCCACCTGGATCGCCCCTCTTCTGAGGGGCTTTCTTTTCGAAGGACCTGTTTACTGACAATGTGGTTGTCGCGTAATGAGCGCCCTGGCTCAGCCCCCGGTCCATCGTCTCAACGGCTCGCCCCACCCGAGCAGCACAAACACCGCCCCCGCGAGATACGGCCCCAGCGCAAAAGCCTCGGCGCGGTGGGCACGGCGTAATAACACCCGTGTGTGCTGCACGACCACCGCACTGCTAAACGCCATCGCGAGCAACAACGGCAGTGCCGCCCAACCCAGCCAGGCCCCGAGGGCCGCCGTGAGCTTCAAATCCCCGGGCCCGATGGCCCGTTGTCCGGTGCGCCATTGCCAGGCCCGGTCGGCCAACCACAAGACGCCATAGCCGGCCATCGCGCCGATCACGGCCGAGCGCAGATCCACCATCAATGCAGTGCAGTTGATGCCCAGCCCGACCCAAAGCAGGGCATAAACCAGGTCATCGGGCAACACCTGGTGCCAGGCGTCGATCAGGCTCACAATAAGCAGGCCCGTCAGCAGAAACAGGGCCGCAACCAGTTCCCAGGAAACCCCAAGGCGCCAGCCCAGCAGCGCGACGCTGATCGCCGTAATGCCCTCCACTGCGATGTAGTGGCGCGGGATGGCCATCTGGCAGGCCCGACAGTGGCCGCGACACACGACAAAGCCGATCAACGGCAGTTTCTCGATCAACCGAAGGGGCGTACGACACTGCGGACACCGTGAGGCGGGCGCCCATCCGGTGCCGGCCGGCCCCGCACCGGACAGGGCCATTGACCGGCGCATGGCCACCAGGTGGGCAAAACTGCCGGCCATCGCCCCGATCACGAACAGCACGACCATCAGGGCGACTGGCGAGTGATCCAGCCAGACCAGGCACCGGGTGAACTCGGATCCCACCGACGCGCCCCCGTTCAGCGCCGCACGCCACGCGAGTGAACGGCCAACAGCCGGTTGAAGTGGACCAGTTGCCGGTGGACCTGTTCGAGCAAATCGGTGTCCTGCTGATGCATCCGCAGGTGCAAGATCAGGTATTCAACCCCTTTTCGGGTGTACTGTCCGCGGTGTTGACCGATCGTCAGGTTGGCCGACGCGCCGTCCTCGAGGACAAAAAAGGTGCCGTCCCAGGCCGTCTTGATCGGCAACCCACCATAGTCCTCGATCTGGAAGACCGGCGGATCAGACGGTGAGGGTAATTCTTCGGGCGAGGCCGTCGAAGGCCGCCGGGGGGAAGACGTCGTCTGCTGCCTCATTTCCCCCCCCCGCCACCGGTACATTTTTCACAACTATAGGTACACCCCCGGGTCCGGGCCGCGGACGACCAGCGGCCGGAACGGCAGGTAGTCTGGGTGCCGCTTTCGGTGCCGTTGTAGGTCACGATCGCGCAGTTATCGCCGTCCCCGCCACAACTTTTGTATGCAACCGTACACGTACCCGACCAGCGGTAGTAGCTCCAGCCGGAAACCCGCTCGGCACCGTTGTACAGGCAGGTGGTCTTGGGTTGCGGTGGGGACGGTTTGTTGCCATCATTGCCGTTCCCGCCCTTTCCGTTTCCGTCATTACCATCATTGCCATCGGTACCGTCGTCCCCGTCATCGCCGGTCAGCTCGGCCATGAAGTCGTCGTCTTGCTTGATCTTCTCGATCAGCTCGGCCACGAAATCCGGATTGCGCTCCAGCACCAGGGTCTGGAACTCCGGGCTGGTGAGGGTCTGCTCGATCGCATCGTCGGACCCGGGCTGGCCAAAGGCATGGCTCGCCGGAAAGTGACCGGGGCTGTTCAGGATCGCCAGCTGTTGTCCGCTGCAGGCACTGGGGCCACAGTAGTCGGTACCCAGCGCCGCCGAGACCGCCATCACCTGCTCTTCAGTGCCCATGCGACGCGACACGATGCCGCCGACCACGCGCGTCGTGGGGTCGCCCGCGGTTTCATGGGTCCGTTGAAACCAGTAATTCTCCGGCCCGGCAAAGCCAAGCGGCAGGTAATCTTCCCAGGCAGACCAGTCGGTGCTTTGGACATTGCCGCTCGGTGGCCAGGTGCGCGCCGCCGGCGGGCTGTCGGCATAATGCGCATACACCGCCTCGGTCACCTTGATGATGCCGTCGACCGACTGGTCGATGATCTTCTGTTCGGCCCGGGCGAGCACGATCTGCTGCGCCGCCACGGCACTGACCGCGAGGATCGCCAGCACCAGGGTCAGTTCGATAAACGAAAACCCGCGCTGGGTTTTCAACAAGTCGATGCGTTTCATCGAGGGTCCTCCGATAAGGTTACTCGCCGCGAATCAATCCGAGGAACGGGCGGCGGGTGGTTTGGTTGGCGGCGCGGTGTTGATCCTTGCGCCGCTCGAAAATGAGGTGGTTTGCATCCAGCGCGACCCCCCCGAGCTGCTGCAGCAGCGATCGGTCACGGGCGCGCTGCCCCGCGTCGACCGTGCCCAGGTCAAAGCGACGGCGTTCGAACGCGCTGGCGGCCGGATCCATCTGGCAGCGCGACAGTGACAGCAGCGACCCGGGGCAGCGGCTCGTGTTGTCGGCCACCGTCCAGTGCGACCAGCCGCCCGGCAACGGACACCCGGCACCAAAGGCGCACTCGAGGTCCGCCCGGTACTGCGCCTGGGCCATCGGGCCGCGATAGCGATCGATCAGCCACGCGGCCATCACGGCAATGATCAACACCCCCACCGTAATTTGCCCGAACACGTCGCCCCGGCCCTACTCGATGACCAGGGTCAGCAAGGTGGCCGGGCTGTTGGTACAGGTCGGCGTTCCCTTGATCGGCTGCAGCCCACTGAGCCGGTCGAGCATCTGCTGACAGCCGACCGCGGTGGCGAAATCATAGGTAATCTGTGCATCGGCATTCGATGAAACGGACGTCACCGTAATGTCCTCACCATAGGTGTTCTGGCCGGTCCCCGGCGTGGCGCCGGAATACGGGCCCGGGTAGTAGCCGTTGTCCAGCAGTTCCTTGAGCGTCAGGCTGGTGTAGTCGCCGTTTTGCGAGCGGTACTGCTGGATCGAGGCGATCACCGTGACCAGTTCCTGGTTGGCCAGTTCCAGCTTGCTCTTGTCGAACAGGTCGGTCATGCGCGGCACCAAAAAGACCGCAAGCAGGGCCACCACGGCCAGGCCAACGGATAATTCGATGAAGGTCAGGCCCGCTTCGCGACCGCTGATCGGTTTTTTACGCAATAATCGACCGCTGACACGGTCTGATGAAGGGAGGCTGAATAGGGTTTTCATTTTCATTTTGGGAGGGTCTCCTCAGTGGGTTTGAATGAGTGGGTTAATAAATCAGGCATAAAGGGAATAGATGCCGATCAGCATCGTCAGCAGCAGCCAGGCAATGGTGGTCACCAGGGCGAACTGCAGCGCCAGGCGCGTCTTGTCATAGCGACTGCGCAGCACCGTGCGCTGCAGGGTCTCGACGGCCTGGAAGGCCCGGGCATGCGAACGACGCTGGTCGTCCGGGGTGAGTGCGCCCAGGGTACCGGCGAGGGCCGGATTCAGTACGGTTTCACCAAGGGTCTGATGGTAGTCCGCACCGGTCGCGGCATAGCGTCGGTGCGCCGCCGACAGCACGGTGTGCATATAACCGCTCGGCCAGATGCGCATCGCCGCCTGCAGGATCTCCGTGTGGCTCGCGCCGATATCGTAAAATGCGCTCGACAGGGCGCAAAAGCGCATCCCGGTCTGCAGTTCGACGTCGCGCGCGAAAAACACCAGCCAGCGGCGTTTCGGCCCGGTCCAGCGCTGGGCCCCAACGCCGACAAGGGTGCCCAATACCAGGGCAACCACCGCGATCGGGCCGAGCAGTCGGTTGAGCCAGTGGCTGAGCTGGTAGGCCGGATTGGTCTCGATCGGCAGGGTCGTGGCCAGTGATGCCAGCAATCCTTCGGCCTGCAGTACCATCACCACCAGCGCGGCGGTGATGGTCAGAAAGTATGCATTGGGGGCCAGCACCGAGCGACTGAAGCCGATCGGTTCGCGATGTTGTTCGCGCAGTCTGCGCAATGTCGGCAACAACACCGACTGGCGCTCGGCAATCGCCAGTAACAACACTTCTTCACGTGGGAACAGGCGGCATTCCAGGAGCCCGCTCATGGCCTCTCGCCCCTGGGCGGCGGCCAGGTAGCCGGCGCGCGCGGCGATTGAGACTTCCGCAGAAATCCGGATCTGGCGCTGCAGCAGTTCAAAAGCGCCTTTCAGGGTGGCACCGGCGGCCAACTGACACGCCAGAATTTCGTAAAACAGCGCCCGGTCCCGCGGGGGAAAGCGCAAGGTCGTGTTATACGCGATCATCAGGGATATCAACAGTGACTTCATCCCGGTACACCGGCAAATCGCAGCGGTTGACCGGCCGCTGGACGGACGGTCAGCGCACGGGCATCAAAGCCACCGATAATGCGCATCGTGACGAGCGGATCAATCCGCCCGGTCACGATCTTTCCAAAGGCATGTTGTGCCTTGGTCTGAACACGATGTTTGCCCTGCATGTAGTGGGCCAGGCGATGATACTGCCGGGTAGTGATCAGGTCGTAGATCTCGCCCCCATCGTTGACGTAGGGGTGGACTTCGGCGACCAGGGTCTGGCCAGTGACGCCCTTGATACAGTGGTTACACCCGTCCGGATTGACAAAACGCAACGGCCCGGAGTCAAGGCCGCGCAGCAGCTTGTGGTCATAAGGCCGTAACGTCGGGCTCACCTGGTCAAAGTCCCGTGCACAGTGCGCACAGGTTTCGGGAACCAGGTTCTGGGAGACAATCCCGGCGATAAACTCCGGCAGGGCCAGCACATGCTCGGGCACGCCGAGACCCTCCAGACGTGAAAACACCCCGACGGCGGTGGTCGCATGCAACGTCGAGTAGATGCGCTTGCCCTGCAGCGCCATGTTCACCGCCGCCGCGGCCGTTCGCTCATCCCGGATCTCGCCGAGCACCAGGATATCCGGATTCTGGCGCACCAGGGCGGCGAGAATCTGGCCGAACACGGCTTCGTGATCCTGGCGATGGCGATCGAGCTCGATCTGGGTGCAGTGGTCGAACTCGACTTCGACCGGGTCAGCCACCTCGATCATGTAGTCGCTGACCGGGACCGAACTCATCAGGCTGGCGACCGAGGTCGACTTGCCTGAGTTGGTCGGGCCGGTGAACAACACGGAGCCACCGGGCGCATTGATCATGTCGTTCAGATGTTCAATCTGCTGCTCGGCATAGCCGAGTTCATCCAGTGGCATGATCTGCTTGGGATCGCGAACGCGGCAGGCAATGGCATTACCGCCGTCCGCCGTGCACAACGAGTTGGCACGGATATGATGGACCTGTCCGCGATAATCAAAGCTGAAGCGGCAGTCACAGGGGGTTGAGGCATCGTACTGGCTGCGGCCCTGCTGCCAGATCAGCGAAGCCAGGCGTTTGCCGAGGTCGACATTGAATACGGTGATCTGTTCCTTGACGCCGTAGGTCTTCATCTCGAGACGGGTCGAGCGCTGTGAGATGAACAGGTACACATCCGAGGCCTTTTTTTCGATCGCGGTATTGAACACCCATTCCAGTGAAGCATTGAAGGCCTCTTCACTGTCACCCTCGCGGGTTTCGGGAATCTCGGCCAGCCGGGCCATCAGCTGATCGAATTCGACCGGGGTGATGGATATTTCGTGATAGCCATCGACGCCGAGCACCCGATCAAGTGTTCGCCAGAAGATACGACCGATCCGCCGATGCATCTTCTCGGCCACGTAGAACACGTTGCCTTCCCGGGTCACCACGGCCGGGACAACATCGCTGTTGGACGCCAGAAAGCCGGTGATTTCTGTATTGGCTGTGATATCCTGGCGGGTGATCTGTCGCAACTCTTTCATGGCAATGGGGACTGCAGTGTTCACTCAGGCGGTTTGCCACACCAGCCGTCGGGGCGGTTGGCCGAGCGGCACAATCGTGACTTCGATCTGTTTGTGTTGTGGGTCCAGATAGCGCAGCCCCCCTACTTCGAAACGGGTTCGACGATGACCGGGAACATCAATCACGAAGTCCCCACCCGGACGGGTACTGACCACCTGACCCATGAAGTTGAAGCCGATCCGACCTTTCACCCCCTCGGTCGGCACTTCCGCAAAGATAATGTGTTCGGCATCCAGGCGCACTCGGGGCAACGGGACCGACGCATGGGCGAGCGGGATCAGGTCGAGTTCGGGCTCACTCGAACCCTCGGACTCGGTTTGTGTGAGTGGCTCGGTCGTCACTTCCGCGAAGAAATAGGCCTGCAGGGCCTGCACCGCGGCCTCGACCCGCTCGGCCGGGGTACGGTCCGCGTCAAACAGGATGTCGACCACGTCGACCGGGGCCGAGGCGAGGGTTTGCACCGATTCGAGCAGCTCGGTGGCGGACACGGCGACGTCGGTCTGTTTCGCCAGGTCCAGTTGCAGCTGGTCCGTCGAAAAGTCCGTCCCGGCCGAATGGACGGCCCGATTCGGGTCCACCGGCACCCGGGACGTCTGAGCCTGCACGCCGGCCGTCGACAGCCCCAGCACAAGGAGTATCATGATTTGTGTCAAGCATTCAGCGATCGGTCTGTTTTGTGTCAGAGGATTCATGGTGTTTTCCCGTTTGGTATTTGGCCCGGAATTGGGCAGAACAGGCTTTTAACTGCCAGTGGCTGAACTGGCAGTCCAGTCGAAGCAGTTGATAGGGGCGGTCATACATGGCATCCGCCAGCCTGAGAAGCGCCAGGCGGTTGGTCCGCGGCAGATTCAGTGTGAATGTCAGGCTCTCAAAGTCATCCTTCCGCTCGATCCGGTCAATCCGTAACGCCGCACTGACCGATCGGGCCAACTGCCAGGTCGCCGGCCGCAAGGCGGCGGCCCGGGCCCGGGTGGTCCGTGGATCGCGTTCGAATCCGGAGGCCCGCGACAGCGCCCAGCCCGACGGGGTCAGGGTGTGGGTCCAGTGTTCTCGAAGGACCGCAGCGGCCACCCGATCGGGAAAGTGATCTGTCTTCCCGGTCAGTGTCAGGCGCTGGGGGTCCATCTGCAGGGTTTCGAGGCCATCGCCGCCCAGCAGTCGGGCCTGATGCAACGCCGTGGCGGCCCGACGCAGGTTTGGCGCGGCCGAATGGTCGGCATCGGCACTCAACAGCCGTTGTCGCTCCTGAGCCGCCAGGTGCGCCAGTTCCCGCTGCTTGGCCTGGATCACCGCCTGGGCCTGCTCACGGACATATTCGGGATACAGGAAAGCGCCGCCGATCAGCCCCATCGCCACCGCCAGTGGCCCACCCAGCAGGAGGACCTGGGTCGGATGAAACAGGCCATGGGCCAGCAGGGTGCGCCACATGGGTCCGAACCGGTAGGGGTTGCGTCTTGCGTGCGTGGCCACGCAAAGCGACAGCATGACCGGATTGAAGGCGGTCAGGTCCACCGGTCTGACACCACTGTCCGTGGTGTAGATCGTGGTGGCTGATTTGGCGGTATCGACCAGGCGCTGCTCTGCGGCCGCCGGGACCAGGACCGCCTCCCGACTGACCGCTCCGCGCTGGATCTCGGCCAGGTAGACATGCTGGTCAAGCTGAATGACCACCATGCCGGGAAGGGTCTCGTCGATTTCCTCACTGTGCTCGATATGAGTTTCGATCTGCCGGGCAAAACTGATGCCGGCGGCGGGACCATGCAGCCACACCAGGTGATCGGCCTCGACCCACAGCGAGAGGTAACGATACTGCAATTCCGCCGCCGTCTTGCGGATCATCGAGGCCTTGATGCGTCGTGAATCCGAGCGCCGAGCGGATCCGGGCACCGCATTGACGATCAGGGTAAAGCGCTGGCGGTGCAGCGAGGCCGGGCTGGCGACCGCGAACGGGGCGCTGCTCATTCGACGATCTCCGCACTGATCGCAATCACCGTTTCGAGCAGCGCCTGTCGCTGGGTGTTGCCGTCGCCGATCCAGGGCAATAGCCGGTTTCGGGATTGCTCGATACGTCTGTCGTGTGACGAGAAGTGGGTCAGCACCCGGGTTTCCCCATCGCGCAGTGACAGGGGAATCACCCGGTCGACATTATCGATGTCGTACAGCAGGTGCACCCCGTTTTCGCCACGGGGCTTGGGCCGCGCGGTGCGCTGGTTGATGGTCATCTGGACGTTGACCCGTTCATCGACAATGGTGGCATGCAGCGAAAACGCGCGGCCCACCTGGTGAGTGGCCAGCGTTTCGGTGATCGTGGCCGGCCCCCCGCCCTCCGGGGTGGTCACTTCGGTCCCCTTGACGTACTCGATTTCCGTGGTGTCCAGAAACGTCACCGGCCGATTGTTCAGCGCTTCAAACCGCCGTTGCATGCGATGGGCCACCGTACCGCGGGTCTGGATCCAGCTGAGCAGCAGCCCCTGCAGGTCGAGCGGGCTGCGTCGCACGCCGGTGGTCTCGAGATTCACGATCGACAGCGAATCACCGATCAGCGCGGTATTGGGCAGCGCACCGCGCAGCCGCGCCGACAGGCGGGTCAGGTCCACCAGGGCCTGCAGGTCGAGCGAACGCTCCTCGCCGTCGTTGAGCGCCACATCGTACAGCAGTACATGAAAAATGACCCGACGACTGACACTCGCATTGAAGGCCTGCAGCGCCTTTCCCAGGGCACGGATCTGGTTCGGACGGGCCGAGACCATCAGCTGGTTCGCCGCCCGGGAGACCGAAAAGGTCGCCTTGCGTTGCACCGCGTCCGATGCCGCTTCGGAGGTCGAATCGACCGCACTGGCCGCCAGGATGTTTTCGACCAGCCGCTCGACTTCGGCATACGGATCGGTGTCGACGGCGAGGCGGTTGAAACTGTCCGATTCGGCCACGCCGGTGGTACTCGACAGTGCCCCGGCGAGCTGACCCATCAGCGACGCGATCGGCAACGTCGTGACCTGCCAGTCACTGAACACCACCACGCCGTCGACAACCTCGTAATGCCAGTTGGCCTGGACCGACACGGAATCGAGGTAATCCTTGAGGATCAGGCTGGCATCGGCCGGCTGGATCAGCGGGTTGTCATGGTCGTTCAGCGCAAAACGCACCGGATGCGTGTCCAGCAAGGCCCGCACCAGCGGCCGGGCCGGCACCGGGTCGGTGAAATGAACGGTACGCGTCTGACCCAACCACAGGGCATCACGCGGCAACCGGGTCGCGGATTCGCGGGCCGGATAGACCGGCTGGCGGGCCTGCAACGCCTGCTGCCCAAGCTGATGGTCCACGGTCGCCCGGACATGATCCGGATGGTCTGTCGGGAGGGTATTCAGCGAACAGCCGCTGAGCAGGACGAGTCCCAGCAGTCCAAAACCGGTCTGCCTGGCGAGGGAATTTTTCGGGGGAATCGATCTCATTTGGCACGCTCGGCTTCATCGAATCGGTGTTTGACTGTCCCTGTTCGGGTTTCCGGTCGGACCGACTGGATGGTTGGGGTGGCTTGCACCACCGTTGGCACGGCCACCGGCGTCAACGCCGCCCGTTCCACGAAACGGATCACGTCACCGGGGCGCGAGTCCGGCGACGCCGGAACGATGCCGTAGGTGTCACGCATCCACTCGAACAGCTGATCGAGCCCGCCCGGAGCGGGCAGCGCGGGCGGCGTGGGGATCCGGAAATCGACCACGACGTTATCGGCCTCGATCAACGGCCAGTGCCCCAGGGTGCGTCGGCAGTTGTCCAGGATGCGCGTCAGGTTGGACAGCAACGTCCCGGCCACCAGGGACTGGTCCCGACAGCCGCCGGTCGGACCGGTGTGCGTTGTCGGCCCCAGCGTGGATGACGTGACCGCGGAGGGAGTGTCACTGATGCGCTGTGACACGGTCATCTGCAGCCGCAACACATGCTCCTCCAGGGCCCGGTGCTTGCGCTGCAGCGTTTCAAGTTCCCTGGATACGATGTCGGCTGTTTCGACGGGTGCGGTCCTCGCCGGAACCGTGAGCACCTCGCGAACCGGTGGGAGAGACTGCTGGACGGATTCGGGGGGTGCCGACGGCACGGCGCCCTGCCCGCCGGGCACCGATTTTTGCTGGATCAACCGCTCGATATGGCGGTTGTGTTCGATCAGTTGTTCGCGGTCGATGGCCTGGCTCGCTGGGGGGCCTCCCAGCAAACCCATCACGATCAGCCCCGCGCAGAGCCCACGGGGTCGGAACGGCGGTCGGAACGGCGATTTGCATTTTGAGCGGTCCTGGGGTAGACTTTCACGGTTATGAAAAATCAAGAAAACCTTTTGAAAACCGAGCCGGCTGTGCAGATCATCCCGCCAGCGCCGCCGATTTTCCCCAAGCTGGAGCGCAAGCTGGCGATCTTTTTTGCCGCCCTGTTTGCCGCCCTGCGTATCGTGTTCATTATCCTGCGCGACATCATTTGCTTCATTCTTCCGAGCAAGGGCGGTTACTTGGTGGGAAGCAGCCGTTGTGACTGCAGTCAGCATCAAACACGGGTCGAATATATCTACACCGAGTATGATTGATCGTTGCTCACGGGTGATCGTCTGCCGTACGGTCATTTCTTTCCCCTCAGCTTGTTCATGCCCTCACCGGCGAGACTGCCCGCTTGTTTCCCGGCCTGTTGGGACGCCTGCCCCCCCATCCCATCGGTGGCCTGACCGGTGCGCTCGGCACCCTTGACACCGGCCCAGCTCAAGGCGACATACAACAGCACCGGCAGCCCGAGATACAGTGCCCCGGTCAGCATCCCCAACAACAGTCGTTTGGTCGCATCGTGACCGAACACGCCGTCCAGCACATAGCTGGCCGCCCCGCTGGTACCCTGGTACAGCGCAACAATCAGGTGGGTCTCGATCCAGCCGGCGATCGCCCACAGAGCGGTCAGGATCTTGAGACCTATCAGGATCACGGTCACCGTAAAAAAGGTCTCCAGGCTGTAGCTGGAGATCACCAGGATGATCGGCAGGAGAATAAACACCGCCATCAGCATGAAGGCCTGGACCATCGGCAGTCCCTGTTTCATGACTGACAGGGAGGTCTGAAAGGTGGCCGAAGTCCATAAGGTGCCGACCCAGCCAAGCAGTCCCTTGCCAAGAGCCGTCACGCCTTCTGATGTCTTGAAGTTATAACTGTCCGAGGTACGCTCCCCGCTGATCGATCGGTTCGTCCGTCCGAAATTGTTCAGCACATTGCGTACATGTATATCTTCAACCAACTCCCGTGTCAGCACTCGCCCGTGCTTGTCGCGTCGAGCGAAGGCACGGGTGATAAAGTCGGCATTCTCGTCAACAGACTGGCGCAGCATTCGGTCCAGCAACTCGAGATCCCCCTCCTTGAGCAGGGCCGCGTGCAACTGCGCCCACCAGTCGCCGCAGGTCGCGTCCGACGCGAGGCCCGGCACCTCCCGGTCCGGGGTCAGGGTGTACTGACAGACATCCGGATCATCACAGCGGGCATACAGTCCGGGGGTTTCCAGAAAGACCCGCGAGCCGACCCACTCGATTTCATCCTCGGGGAGGTTCTCCATGAGAGACGGCCCGGGCGGCGGCAAGGTCAATCCACCCACTTCTCCGACATACTCTCCAAACCGGTTTCTCGCCGGCACATGGCAGTCCTGCAGAAAGTACTGGAACTGCTTGGCCGTCCTCGGATCGGAGATATTCGCGGCCTTGAGCTGCGCCAGCGCCGCCTGCAGGTCCGGTGCCGACGGGAGCCCGTCACGGATGGCGACATTCAGACCGGCAGTCACCTTCATCACCAGCCACCACCAGAACGGGATCTTGACAGTTCCGGGGCTATTTACCCGTCCCAGCGTGTTGTCATACGTGGTGCGCGAGTTGTCGGCGGTCACTTCATCGGGGGTCGGATCGGTAAACGTCGGGGCCGGGCGGTGGCCTATCGTGCTCGGCTCGAGGGTTATCATCGGCACCATCGCCAGGGTCAATACAAACAGCGCAATACCGATATCCCAGGCATTACGCTTGATCGAGACCTCCCCGGCCGGCAAACCCCGTGAGGCGGTACTGGCCGCTTTCCAGTTGCGAAACAGGATAATGATGAACGGCAGAAACAGTAAACCGGTAGCGAGGAGGGTGTTATACACCTGCTGATAGAGGGACCAGCCGATCACGGTGGTATACAGTTCCAGGTAGGAGCCGACATATAACATCAGGTACCTCCCTGCGCATAACGTCGGCCGTGTTGACGGAAAGACGTCACTCCCCTCCCTCCGTGGCAATCACGCCGCGTTCCACCGGATCCAACCCCGACCCCACGGCCGGCGTGTGCGGGGGACGATTGCGCTCGGCCCGGTGGCGATTGACGAGACGCGCCAGGGTCGACGTGCTGATGCGCTGCTGGGTTTCGTACTGGCTGATCAGCAACTGGTACTCCCGGTCCAGTTGCGGCAAAAAAACCGAATGGATCGCCTCATACGCCGGCGTATGGGCAATATACGGATCGCGCACCCCGGTCAGCAGCAGCTGCCGGGCGAGGTTGATTTTTTCCATGGCCCGCAACATCGACAGCTCCGTGGCGATCCGCCGGATCACGTGGGGGCGTGCGTCGGCCGGCAATGCCGAGAGCGCCTCGATCAGCGTGCGGTTGATTTCAAGGCCGGGCACCGACAGCGCCGGATCGGCCAGCGCATCCGGGTCGGCGGTGGCCACGGCCTCGGTCAATGCGTCTTCAAAGGCTTTCGACATCTGTCCCAGATCACTGGACAGTCCATGGCCCGGGGTGCCCTGCGGGGGTGCCCCGGGCGATTGTCAATGGTCATGTCGCCGACCACGGTGACCAGCCACCGGGCGGCCGCTTCGGGGGAGTCAAAGACGGTGGTCAACCGGGCATCGCCCTCGCCCAGCGCCCCCTCGGCCTCCCCCGTTCCGGCGTCGCCGGCCAGTTCATAGCCGCGCTCGACCACCTCGGCGATGACGTCAATCGGTTCACCGTCCTCGCAGGCGCGTTTTTCACCGCCCAGCCAGGTGACGCACAGTTGCTCTCCCTCGAGCACGGACTCGTGTGTCTCGGTGGCCTGTACCGACTGACCGCCGGCTGCCTGGTCGGTGGCCGCTTTCCATTTTTGCGCGGTCCCGAGGCGAACCCAGTCGCCGTAGGGGTTCTCCCCCTGCATGACCATCTGTTGTGCCTCGCGGCACGAACGGACCGACAGTTCGATGTACTGTTCGTAGCGGGCGAGTGCATTTTCCATCAGGTTGGCCAGGTTGGGATCGGCCCGGCGCAGCAGGTACAGCGGCAGGGTCGACAACGCGGAGGTCGCGGCATAGACCACGGCATCGACCGCCCGGTCGGCCTGGTTGTTGAGGTTGTTGAACAGGCTCGACAGGTTGTTGTCGAGATTGAACTGGCCGCAGGCCAGGTTCGAGGAAATACGCGACGAGCTGCCCAGGCGCAGCGATTTCGCGTAGCTGTGCGGTGCATGGGCGGCCCGGGCGCCGCCGATTTCATAATAGAACGCCTCGTCGGCGGTGCGACTGGTCGCGAGCGCCGGGGCCACCCCGGACAGCGACAGCACGACGAGGCCGGCGCCAAAGCAAAGGGAAGGCCGCCGTCTCATCCGGACCCCGGGCACACGCGCGACGTGTCAAACCAGCTGAGCAGCAATGCGCCCGAGCGTGGGATGCAACAGCGATATTCCGGCCAGTACAGCCAGCTGTAGTTGCCTTTTTTCGACCCCCGATCGGACCCGTAGTCGGCATCCACACCGAACGGGCCGCACTGACGCTCCGCGCGCGGCGTGAGCATTTGCCAGTGATCTTTTTTCTCGTCAGACGGGGCGATCGACTGGCCCCGGCGATGCGAGACCAGCCGTCGGTAGACATGGGGCTGTGACCCCCGGGTCACGATATCGACCGCGCGTTGCGCCAGCACGGCAGCCCCCTTGGGTTCTTCATTGGTGTGGATGAACCCCGAGCGCGGATGCACCGGTCCCCAACTGTTGAAGGCATGGGGGCCCACTTCGCGCAACCCGGGAACGTACGATGCCGGATAGATGGCTTCCGGTCCGGACAGGGCGCCGGCGCGCCAGCTCAGGCTGTCGAGTTCCGACAGGAAGAACGGTTCGAGCATCGTCGCCTCGCTCGGGCAGAAGTACCGCTGGCCGGCCCGGCGCATCACCGGGGCCGCCGGACTGCCGATCACCGACGTGTCCTTGAAAAAAAGGTTCTGATGGGGCCGGCCGGTACCGGCCCCGGCATCCCGGGCATCGTGTTGGTACTGGCCGCCACCTCCCCCGGTGGGCGGCACCGTATTTAACGCAGCCACCGCCTTGCGGGCTGGGGCTTCAAACAGGGCCCGGGCTTCGCGCCATGGCAGGTCGCCCGGTGCGGTGTGGGCGGACACCACCAGGTCCGGCTGGTGATGCTCGATGCGCGGCGTGGTCTTGATCGAGCATCCGAACCAGCTGCAGCGCAGCCACACGCAGATCCCGACAAAGCAGTAATCAAGGCAGTCGGCAGCGAGGCCATCGGCAGCGCGCTCGACAATCCGCTCGGCAGTGATCTCATCCGTTCCGCTGTTGCCGGTCACTGCCCCGGCGGCCGTGCACAGTCCCAGCCACAACACGGCAACCGCCGTCCACGGACAGGGGGATCGGGGGGGCAATCGATGTGTCATGGCCGTTGTCTCCGGTAGAAGGCGTCCACGGCGTCCGCGAGGCGGACGCCGTACCACACTGCCTGGCCGTGATTGAAGACAATCGCTGGCAGGTGGGTAATCTCAAGTCGTTTCAGGGTCAGGGCCTGGGCCCAGGCGTCGTTGAGCTGTGCCTGGGCCGCCCGGACCCGTGCCAGCGCGACCGGTCGGGCCGCTGCTTCGCGGTTTGGCAGATCGGCACTCAGGCGGGCCTCGAGGGCCGCTATCGGGATCACCGGGACCACGTCAAAAGCCGGCAGACCCCGACCGGACCAGGCCGTGAAAATCGCGCGTTGCCCGGGATCCACGTAGATCGTGATGACCGGCACCGGGGTACTGGCGTGGCCCGCCGCAGTGAGAAACCACCCGCCGGCCAGCATCAGGACAAGGAGGCTGCGACCGCTCATTGCGCTCGGGCCGCCGTGATCTGTTCACTGACCCGCGCCACGCCGTCCAGTTCATCGGTCAGCTGATGTTCGTCCATCAGGGCCTGGCGATGGGCTTTTTCGTGCTGTTCGGTCTGCGCCAGCGCCAGCGTATGGGCCGGTGGCACATTGCGAAACAGCATCGGGGCGAAGCGGTCGCACAGCACAACCCCTTCGACATACTTGCCTGGTTCCTTGCGGGCCTCGAGCATCAGTGCCTTTTCCTCGGCGCTGAGCTGTCGGAAACGGGCAATCTCCTCGATTTCCTTGGGCGGCATCTGCAGGCAGATCCACCACTCGGCCATGTTCAGTATCTTGGCCGAGGCATCCGGAAAGTCCTGCAGGTTCTGGGTCGCCAGCCACAGCCACATGCCCCACTTGCGCCACATCTTCGAGCCTTTCACGAGGTAGTCTGCCAGCAGTGGATTGGTGGTGGTGATATGCGCCTCGTCATTGAGCACCAGGGTCATCCGTCCGCTCGACTGGCGCTCGGCGGCATCCGTCTGGATGCGGTCCATCAGGCCGATAAAGGTCAGTGCGATGGCATCGCGGTAATCGTCGCCCAGGCCGATCTTTCCGAAGTCGACAATGGTGACATCGCAGTGCCCCCACTCGCCGCCCGGCCGGTTGAACAGCCGGCCGCGGAAACCATCGAGAAAGTAGCCGGCGGCATCGCGCATCTGCGCGGCGCGCTTGCGTTCGTCGAGCTGCAGTGTCGGCAGGTGGTCGATCGGTTTGCCGTTGGCAATCCGGTCGAGGGCAGCGACAAAGTCAGACACCATGGTCTGGCGGTCCGCTCGACGTGCGATGCGGGCCGCTTCATAGATCGCATGGCGGATCCACAGCCGTTCGTGACGGCGCAGCCGCTGTATTTCCCGGGCCTCTCCCCCGGTGATGATGAGGCAACCGGCCGATTCCATCTCTTCAATATAGGTGCGCTCGGCGACACCCGACTCGCCCGGGTCCACCGCCTCGGCGGTCTGCGCGTCGCGCATCTCGCGTTCAAACTGCTCGAGCGCCTGACGGGCATGGGTAAACGGCGGCACCGGGTGTTGCGCGGTGTCGAGATCGACATGGCGCACGGTCTTGCCGTGACGGGCCAGGTACTGGCCGAACAGGCGGTAGGACCCGCCGACATCGATGATCACCAGGTGGGGGTTGTACATCGACTGGATGGTGGTCAGCAGGTAATTGAGCAGCGCCGATTTGCCGGATCCGGACGGCCCAAAAATCAGCGTATGCGCGGTTTTTTCGCGGTCATGGCGTGAAAACGGATCAAACAGGATCGGCTCGCCGACCCGGTTGAACAGCTGGATGCCGGGCCGTCCGGTGCCGCTGCTCGAGCCGAACAGCGGCGAGACCGCCAGCCCCCAGCGCAGCCACAGCTTACGCTGATCCATCAGCAGCCGGTCATGGGCCGGCTGGTACGACATCGGCAGATGATGCAGGTAGCGGTTGTGCGCCACCAGGTCGTGGGACGGCGAGATCGCGTCAAAGCGGGCGTCCTGCAGCGCATACAGTGCCTGGGTGAGGTGACGCTGCAACACCGTGGGCGACTCGCCACGGACAAACACCCCGAGGGTCATCGGATAGAGCCGGTGACCGCCGGTCATGGCTTTCTTGACGTCGGGAATGGTTTCGCGGGTCAACGCCGCGCCCGGGTTGCGCCCGGTGGCGTGACGCAGCACGTCATCCATTTCGCCGATCAACGTATCCTGGGGGGTGAACACGACCGTCAGGTTGAACACCGACCCGGCCGGCAGCTTGTCGAACAGCGCCGCCGTCTGGCTCTTGCTGTCCCGGGCCTCGAGCATCATCGCGCCGGGATCCGGTTCCCCGCGCAGTCCGGTCATCGGCAGGTAGCGCGCAAACGCCTCGCCGAAGCGCCACGCGCCCGAGGCGGCATCGGCCACCGGGGCGTTTCTGAAGACCCCCTGGGCGAGGTCATAATCTTCGGGAAACTCGCGGTCCTCGACCGGCCACCGGGTGAGGTGGTGCCACGGATCGTTCACCGGACCATCGAGCAGCGGATTGAACCAGGTGAACAGCCAGCTGTACACCGAGGCCGGCCCGGCGGGGACGGCCTGGACGCCGGCATTGGTCAGCCCGGTGACGAGGCCGCGGACGACGTGGCGCAATTGCTCCCACGGTTTCTGGCCGGTGGCGCTGGGCTTGTCGAGATCGCCGAAGGTGCGATACAGGCACAGCCGAACCTGTCTGACCTTGCCGCCCCAGCGCACCCCGGCCTTCTGGTCCTCGAACACGCCGTTGGCCTGGCCGATCTGCCGGTAATGGTCTTCCAGTTTCGCGAAAAAATCATCGCGCAGGGCATCGTCTTCGTCCGCGATTTCACGGGCGTAGCGACGCACGATACGCCCGAGTGCGAGCAGCGGTTCATCCTGGGCATACAATTGCATGATCCATGGATGAGTGTCGCGTTCCGGCACCCCGATGAAGGCATTTTCCAGTGAATCGAGGATCCGCTCCAGCTGGTCGGCAGGTCGGGCCTCGGCATCCACCGGACGCAGTTCGAGGACCTGCCCGATCCCCTTGCCGTCGGCAAACACGAAACACTGCCAGTCAGGCGAATATGAGCGCAGCGGCAGGTGATGGGTAAACGAGGCGGGCCGTTCGTAGGACTGGCGCTGTTCGCGGATCGTCAACCGGTTGCCGTCCAGCGGCAACAGGCCGAAGGCGCTTAGCAATGAGGCCCAGGAACGCACCGGCGGGTCGGCGGCCCCGGGCGGTTCGGTTTTTTTCAGCCAGCGCATGTCATTCAACGTCCACTTCGCCCGGCAGCGCAAACAGTCCACGCTCACGGTAAAGATAAAAGGCGGTGGCATAGCCGGGCACCGGCGCCCCCTCGTCGGTCAGGTGCGGGAACACGTACATCACCAGCCGCGGATTGGGCAGTTCCGGGAACAGCTGCTCGATCTCGTTGCCGGCATCGCGTGTCCAGTGCTCCAGCGTGCCGGCCGACATCCCGACCGGGTGGTGCAGTGGCCGGCGAATCGGCTCGACCGTCTGTGCCAGGTCCGGCGCTTCGGCATCAAAGACCTGCTCACGCAGCGCACTCTGGCATCCACTGAGCCACAGTCCAATCAGTAGCAGGATAAGGGACGGCAACCGCACCATCAGTCCAGTCCTCCGGCGCCCCGGTGGGCGACCTCGTATGCGACCTTGCGGCCGACCGGATCGTAGTCGATCGGGATCGCGTGCGTGACATGGATGGCCAGTTCCTCGCCCGGTTGAACGACCACGGCATCGAACAGGTCATCGGCCCGTTCGCGGACATACCGTGCCCATTCGCCAAAGCCGCCGCCCAGTCCCTGGCCGAGCGCATAGTCATTGACGTTGTCGGCGTCGGACAGCCCGCTCGACAGGCCGCGGTCATTGAGCACAGTGGACAGCTGGGACTGCGAGAACGCCTCGGCGTAACCGCTCGCGGCACCGGCAATGAACAGTTGCGACATCACTTTCGGCGCATTCGAGACATACTGGCCCGGCAGGCAGGCAAAGCCGCGCGCATCGGAGATCCAGCCGAGTCCGGCCCCCGGTTCGGTGTCGGTCGCCGGTCGGCTGACCGTCCGGATCCGGCCATCGGCAAACACGAAGGTCACCGAATGCACGGTCCCGCGGACACAATGCAATGTCCCGTCACCGATTGCGGTGCCGCTCCAGATGGCCTTGTCGATGCCGTCAATGAAAATATCATTGGCCGCGAGGTTGTGCGCCCCGGTGAGGATCTTGAACGGGATCGGATTGCGGACACTGCCGCGCACCGGGACCCGGCCGATCAGCGCGGTCATCGCCCTTGAACGCATCAACGTGGCATTTTTGGGAATGGTATAGACCGGGATAACCGGGGGCAGATCGGTGCCGTCGGCCGATTGGGTCACCCGTTGACCGTCCGGGTTTTCCGGATCAACGACAAAGCGGGCCTCGAGTTCGTCGAGCCCCTGGTTGATCGCCTCGCTGCCGGAACCCAGCCCGTCAGCCAGCAACCGTCCCTCACCGATCGGGGCGACCAGCGGACCGGGTCCACGGATCGGCGTGATCCACAACCGCCCGTCGGCACGCACCGTGCCGTGATGCCGTGATACCGGATAGGCCGGCTCGGGGGCACCGGTTCCGGGACCGGGCGAATCAACCGACCCGGCTTGCGGGCCGGGCAGCTGACTCAAGACCTGTTCGGTCACCCGGTCGGTCAGTTCACCCAGCGCATCAAGCGTCAGTGGGGGGGAAGCCGCCGGCTCGGCCGGCTCACCGAGGCGGTTGATCAGTGCCTCGATCCGCTCATCGCGTTGCGCGAGCTGTTGCTCAAGCAGGTTGAGACGCCCGGAATAGGCCGCCAGCGCCTCGCCCGTGGAGTCGGCCGTGTCGGGCAGCGCGGGTGACGGAGCGCGGGACACCGTTGGCCCTGCCGATTCGCCCGGGTTCCACTGCCAGGCGAACATCGCGGCCAGCGCCAGCCCCAAGACCCCGATGGCGCTCTTGACCAGTCGGTTGGGCCGCTCAATCATCGGCCGGCCGCCCCCCGAGGGCGGTTTCGAAAGGCTGATCGGAAATCAGCGCCAGCATCGTCGTGTCGCCGGCCTGCCCGGCCGGGGCGAGCTGGTGATGGACAAACGTCGCGGTGCGCCAGCGGCCGACCAGGTGGCGCGGATCGAGCACCGTGCGCCGCGCCAGGCGGTTGACCACCTCGACCGCGGTCAGGTAAACCGCCCCGACACGCCACGCGGCCATCGGCGTGGTCGAGACCTGTTGATAACGGCTGAGGCGCACCGGTTTGGGGTCCACCGCGGCCGGCTCGGCCAGAGGTAACGGGGTGACCAGCCGGGCCGGGGCATAAAACTGCTGTATCGCGTGACGCGTCATCGCGATATAGGTCGGCGGCCTTCGCGCGAGGGCGGCTGACGACACCACGGTGACGGCATTTCCGTCGTCGCTGGCCGTCGCGGCGCCCGTGGAACGGGTCTCGTCATGGGGCCCGGCGGTGACGATGTGCAACGCACCGAGCGGTTGTTCTGTGTGCACCGTGCGCACGTCGATGGGAAAGGCCTGACCGACCGCCCCCCCGGTCAGCGGGGTGATGATGAGGCGCAGCGACAGCGGGGCCAGTGCCCGGAGCAGCACGTTGTGGTCATAGATCTGGATATCGATCGGTGCCGACGGGTCGGCCAGGCCGATCTCCACCGGTCCATCGAATCGCAGTCGCCGCTCCTGGCCGACACCGAGCAGCACCACCACCGGATCGCCGGTATACAGCACAGTCTGCGTGCTCCCCCCGGGCGTCGGGGGCAACGGGGCCGCCAGCCCGAAATCGACCGCGATCTGTGGGTCGCGTCCGGGCGAATCCGCCCCGGCGGCCGCCCCCAGCACGCCCCCGATCAGGACGATCAGGCGTATCGCGCGATTCATCGGTAATTCTCCAGGGTCTGCACCGGCGCTTCGTAACCGGCGATCACCAGGCCCCACTGGTTGGACTGCGGGTCCGCCCGGGCGCGCACCACGCGCAACACCGGCTGGATCAGCCGGTCCTTGACCAGCACCCCCCCGAGCGTCTCGCGCAGCCGATAGACCAGTGCCACGCGCCACACCCCGTCTTCGATCCGCGTCACACTGGTGTTTTGATAGCGATAATCGGGATCCATCGACAGGCTGATCGAGCGTTCCCGGTGGGACAGTTCGTTGAGGCCATTGCGTGAGGCCAGTTGTTCCTTTTCGGTATTGAGTGCCCGTTCGAACTGCCGGGAAAGATAAAACCGCACGTCGTTGATCCGGGCCGGATAGTCCTCGGCACCGTTGACCCAGGTATTGACGTACTGGTAGATCAGGTTGGCAAACGCATAGACCGTGGTCTTGTGCGGCGTATTGGCCGACACGGTGGCCCCGTGATCCAGGTCCGGCGGCAGGTAAACCGTCATCGAGTCCCTCGACCGCACCATCGCCCACAGCGCCCCGACCAGGGCAAGGACGGCGATCGCATTGATCACCATCAGCGCCCGGTTGATCACCGCCAGCTGGTTGAGCTGGCTGACGTAGCGGCTCATGTCGCGCCCTCCGGCGTGCCGTGATCATGACGCAACGGATCGTGGGGGCCCGGCGACACCAGTGCCACCGGGCCGGTCGACAGCCCGGCCGCGGCTGCGCGCACCATCAGCCACTGGCGGTAATAACCGTGCGGCCGCTGGCGCTTGACGTGACGCAGTAACAGCGCCCCCTGCCAGATCATCGTGGCACTGATCACCATCGCCGCCGGGAAGATGAAACCGCTCAGTCCGATGACGGCGGTCACCAGCGGTGCCGTGCCGCCAGCGGTGGCAATCGACACGCCGGCCAGTGTCACGAGCTCCAGGCTGTCGAGCCCGAGAATCATTTCCGGACGGTGGTTGATCGGCTGGCAGGACGGCAACACGGTCGAATCCTACTTGATGTCCGTCATTGCCTTTTCGGCGCCGCCCAGAAAATAGTTGGCAAACACGTACATCGTGAAAGCCAGCACCGCGGCAAGGATGACCTTGCCCCATTCGCCCTTGCGAAACGCATCGGGGAGCGACGAAATACCGATCCACGCGGCCACGAGATAAACCACGACCTCGATCACGTTGATGACCAGCGTGCCGGTCTCACTGACGATGCCCGACAGTTCCTTGATCGGTTCGGCCGCGGTCTGCGCACGAGCCAGGTGAACCGGCCAGAACACTCCGGTCCACCACCCCCACCGCAGGGCACACTGCAGCGCATCAAGGCATTGTCGCCGTGTCTTTAAAAGGAAACGCAGTTTCACGGGAACCTCCCCAGAAATAAAAAACAAACCTAAAAACGCTCACGAACCCACCAGGGTCGTGAGCACGAACAGCACCAAACCGAGCAGCGCCATCAGTGCGATCCAGGTGCCCCAGGTACCGCCTTTCAGGCTGTCGAGGGTGATCCCGAGGACCGCCCACGCCGCCCAGGCAAACGCGATCATTAACCCCAGCGAGACAATCACGGTGGACAGTTCCGCCGCGCTGAAGCCGGCGCCGGTCTCGAAACTGCTCCCGGCATTGCCCAGCGTCAGCGTCTGCTGAGCCCGCGTGACCGATGGGCCGGCCACGAGCACGAGCATCGCCGTGCGCCGCGCCGGACGGTGATCGGAACCCGGGGCGTCAGCGGGCATACTGCCCCGACAGCGGCAAAATGGGCTGGGCCCGCGGCAATACCGGGGCCTCGAGATACTGCGCGATGCCGCGGCGCACCGTTTGCAGATCCTGCTCCAGGGCTCCGTAGTCAAAACGCAACCGGCTGCCGCGGTGCACCGGCGCCTGGCGGGCTTCGCGGATCAGCGGTTCGAGTGCCTGCAGCTCGAGCTGCAGGCGATTGAGAACCGACTTGTCGGTCACCGGCGCCTGAGCCATGGCGCTGGCCGGCGAACACAGCAGCAGCCCCCACACGACGAGCCCCGCACCGTGGCGGGCAGCTCGTCCTTTTCGGTGATTTGCTCCAGATTGAGCAACGAAGCGTTCACGGAAATAGGCTCCAATCCCTTCCAAAGGCGTTGCGGATTGGCTTGTTTGAACCAGCCTAGGCATGTTTGATAAACAGCGTGGTGGTGCCCATCAGCAGCACGGCGAAGCCGGCGGCGAAGGGCAGGAAGATCAACACCGGGTTGATCGAAAACGGCATCGCGAGGTACAGCGACAACGGCAGTACAATGACCACAAAACTCCATTTCTTCAGCAGGTGATACCAGAACCCCCGCTCGATATCAGCACCGAACTTGCGCAGGTCCCGCCGGATCAGGCCCTCGATGCTGCCCCATGCGGCGGCCAGTGCGAACAGCGGCAGCGTCAGCACGATGATGGTCAGGCGCACGGTGAAGACCTGGGCGGTGTTCACCGTGGCCCGGGCCAGCTCGCCGATCAGGCGCACCCCGGTGACCGTGCCGAGCCACTGCAGGGCGCCGCGCAGCCCGGTCCATTCGAGCAGCAGGTAACCCATCCGGTCGACCAGCCGAAAGCCGATCTCGCGGGGTGGCGGCAGGGACCCCAGCGGCTTGCCAAAGGCCGCGCCGAGATGGCGGATCTCGGCCTGCAGTACGCCGTGGGAGTGCCGGGCGCCGAGCTCCGGCCACCACAACAGCACCCCGATCCACTCGAGGACGATCGAGACCACCAGTGACGCACCGAGCCACAGGCCCAGGCGCAGCGGCTGGCGAAGCAGCGACAGCAGGACCGAGTCGGCCCGCCGGGCCGGTGGGGTGGACGAAGCGGAACGGCTCATGAGGCCAGCCCCATCCCGGCCGGGGCCGCCCGGTTCTCAGGATCCATCGGCCAGGGCGGCCCATCAATGTCGGGCGGGGCATCGAACGGCGCGGGATCAACCGCCCAATCCGCCGGCAGGCGTTGGTAATCGCGTTGCATGTGGGCGGTGAGCGCCGCGATATCGGCCGGCACGGTCCGCTCCAGCGGCGCAGGCAACGGCATGCGGATCTTGTAGAGGGTCGAGCCTTCGACCAGGGCAAAGCACTGGCCCTTGGGCAGCCGGGTCAGGTCCGACGGCTGGATCATCCGCACGTCGCTGGTGCCGATCCGATCCTGCACCGAACTGGTGAAATGGGTTTTCGATTCAGGATCGGAGCTGTGGGCACCGCCCGACACCCGCAGGATCTCCTGGACCTGCACGTCCGGCAGCCGGTCGGTCAGCACCTTCGCGGTCTCCTCCTTGAGCACCCGCAGCATGATCATGTTGTTGAGGTTGCCGAGCACCTGTTCGGCCTGAGCCCGGTCGCCGAGACGGGCCTCGATATCGGCCATGGTCTGGGTATAGGCGGTGACCTGGAAGCCGGCGCCGCCGGCCTTGTTGAGCAGCGGAATGAAATCCGGCCCGATCAGTTCGTTGAACTCATCGGCATGCAGCGCGATCTTGCGGTAACCGGTCGCGCCAGGCGTCTCATCGCCATAGGCGTACAGCTGACCGGCCACCGAGGTCAGGTCGGAGAACATCGCGGCTCCGACGGCCGAGGCCACGGTGACATCCTGCAGCGCAGCCAGCCCGACATAGACGATGCGGTGCTGGCGGATCACCTCGCGCCAGTCGAACAGCGGCCGCGGGTCCAGCGGATCGAGGTAGTCCGGAGAAAACAGTTCGGCGACCTTGCCGGTGGTCAGCTTCTCGAGGAACGGACCGAGCGACGACACGATCTTGTCGAAATAGGTGCGGTCATAGTAAAACGCGGTCAGCAGGCCGCGCGCGACCGGGTCGGCCACGTCGTACTCGCTCATGTGCTCTTCAAGCAATCGGGCCCAGGCCACCATTTCGACGGATTTGCCCTGCTCCTCCCTGCGCCGCGGCTTGACATCGCCAAGCTCGGGGCTGTTCTTTTTCGTCTCGGGCGAGGCCGTGAGCGCCCGCATCACCAAATTGATCCGCCGCTGGACCCGGTCGATGTCGTGAACGACGACATAGTGTTGGGCGTAGCGCTTGAGCAGCTGCTCGATGTTGGAGACGTGCAACAGCAGGTTTTCGAAGGTCGGCTTTTCGCCCAGCGCATGCAGCGCCTGGGCAATGATGTTGGTAAAGCGCCAGCCGAATTCCTTGAAGGCGGCCGAATTCCCGCCCCCCGGCAGTGCGCTGGTCACCCGGGTGGCCACTTCGGTAATGCGCGAATAGGCACCGATCGGGTTGTAGCGGGCCGATAATTGCGGGTAGGCCAGGTGAAACACGATGAAATCGTCCAGCCGACCGGCGAGGTCGGCGGCCACCCACATCGAGCGCAGCAACTCGCTGTCGCCCTTGGGATCGAACACGATCACGGTTTCACCGCGCCGGATATCCTGGTTGATCAGGATTTCCGCCAGCCGGGTCTTGCCGACCCGGGTAGTGCCGAGCACCAGGGTATGGCCGACACGTTCGCCGAGGGGGATCTCGACGGGCCGTTCGGTCTCCAGCAGCCCCACGGCATGCAGCGCCGGCAGACCGCCCACGGGGGGGTTGGGGCGAAACGGGTTGAACCGGGAATCCATTTCCAGCCATCGGGCCAGTCGGGGCAGTCGACCGGTCCGCACCAGGGTTCGCCGGGCGCGTCGCCCCCACTGTTCGCGCCTCGATTCGCGCAGGTAATGCTCGTTCTTGGGCAACAGCAGATCACGCAACCGCTGGGTGTGTTTCTGTTGCCACCGGAATCCTTTTCCGAGAAACAGCGTCCGGTCCGAGACCGGTATCCGGGCCGGAGACAGGACATAACGCGGCAGCCTCGTCAGGTGGCGCTGGTAGTACCACAGGGTGAACGCATCGTTAAGACGCCACAGGGCATAGCCGATCAGCAGCACGCACACGGCGGCGGCAATGATCGGCGGCATCAGCAGGTAGTACTGGAACCCCCAGGCGGTCACCGCCGTCAGCACGGCCAGGGCGGCCGAGTGAAACTCGACAATCGGGCGCAGTGCGGCTTCCAGCTGGTAGCGTTTCTTGATACTCATCTCACGACTTCCGACCGCGCAACAGCGCGGGGTAGCGATCGACCTGCGGGTGCAGCTGATGCAGGGTGTGCCCGGCCAGAGCGGTGAACGTCATCGACCGCCAGCGTTGGCGCATCCGGCGCAGTGTCCCGGGATCCGGGACCTGGACCACGAAACAGTGGTCGACCGCAGAGCGCCTGACCAGGCGGTCCAGCCAGGCCGCCGAGACCGCGTCCGCGCCCACCACACACACCGGGCGGGTGAGCGGTGCAGACAGTGTAAAACGGGCGGCCGGTGGATCATTGACGAACTGCAGCGGGGCCGGGCGAATCGGATAGCGGTCGAGAACCAGGGTCGTCAGCGAGTCGCCCGAAGGCGGTGTTGCGGGCCGCCGGTCCGTGGCTGGAATCTCCGACGGACTGAGACGGGTCTCGATCCACATCCGGTAGGCCTGGATCGATCGGGCCGCCGCATCATGACCGAGCACGACCGGTCCGGCCATGGAAGGTCCGCACAACAGGCTGGCCATCACCGGGAGGACCATGGACCGGACAAACCGATTCAATCCCATGGACCGTCCTCGTCGAGCAGTGGACCCAACGTCATCGGATTGTCATCGGTGTCCTGGCCGAGCATCTGGATCGTGGCCCCGAGCTGGTTGGCCAGGGTCCCCGCCAGATGAAGCGCCTCAACCATGTCCGGCACCATGCACGGAATCAGGTCGACCCGATTGTCTTCAGACAACAACGCACCGGAGAAAAAGGTGGATGAGGTGAAGGTGATATGGGTGGCCCATTCGTTTCCCGGATAGATGACCGAGACAAACAGGCATTCGGTGGTCAGCGGTTGGCGGCTGTCGTCCTCCTCGTCCAGCTGCCGGTAAGGCCACATGAGGAAGGTGAGTGGCCTTGCGGCATGATCCCTCTCCCGGCTCGCCGGCCGGTACTGTGCACGCAGGTACAGCGCCACCGACCGGCACCATTGGTTGGCACAGTCCGAGGTCACACTCAACCCGCTGGCCGGCAGTTTGCTGCGCGCTTTGCCGGTGATCAGTTGTTGACCCGCCGCATCCAGGGACAAGCGGGTTGATGAGGGCATTATTTTATGATTGGCGTCATTCATCAGGGTCAGAATCATTCAAGGGTCAGTAATGGAACCGGAAGGCAACCTCGCACGAGGTTGCCTGGGTTCCGTCGAAATCGCAGCGCAAGGCAACCAGCTGATAGGGTTGCTGATGTACCAGGTCCGTCAGTCCAATGAGGCCCTGGTACGGATGTGAAAAGCGCACGGTGAAATCCAGCAGGGTGTACCGGTCGCCGGTGATTTCCCGCAGGGGCTGATAATGGGCGCCGTTCAGTTCGACCACTTCCCGGAAGCGGTCATGCGCCTGACGCTTCGTCTCCCGTTCGCTGGGAAGGAAGGGTTTTGTGGTGGGTTCAAGGCGTCGCGGCCGGATCAGTGACCAACGTTGGGTGGTGGAATCAAAGGCCGTCCGGTAGTGGGCTGATGGGTTCTCTTCAGCCCACTTTGAAACGGCGACCGGCAGCTGTTCCGCCGTTCCCTGAAGGCAGACGGCCCGGGCGGTGATGACCAGGCGATCCAGGTGTGCCCCGGCCGTGGCGAGCGGGTCGGCAAAATGCGTCAGATTGTACCTGGCCATGAGGAGATCAAGCTTGGCACCGTCGTCACGTTCATTCGACCAGTCGATGGCCATCTCGTCCGGATAGCCTGTCTGCCAGGCACACGGATCGTCGGCCTCGGCCCGGTAAAACCAGACACCGCCTGCCAGGGCGATGCCCAGCACCAGCACCCCGCCATAGGCGAGGGGTCGTGACGGAACCCGAACACCGAGGCCCAGTGTCTGCCAGGCGGGACGATACCGGTACGGGTTTTGCCTGCGGCCCAACTGCAGGGTCAGTGGCAGCACGGCGGGTTTGAAATCAGCCACCAGGGCGGTATTGATGCCGGTGTCAATGGTCCGCAGCCCGATGCCCGCACGATCATAGTCGGCGACACGGCGGACCGCCTGTGCTTCGGCTTCGACCCATTCGCGGGTTACGATACCCTGGTGGAGTTCGGCCAGATAAATGCGTCGGTCCAGGGGGACAATGACCACCTGGAGGCGGTCTGGGTCGACCGATTCCGAGGCCTTGAGCGCGGTCTCGATCTGCCGGGCAAGGTCGATACCGGCGACCGGTGCGGATCGCCAGGCCCACCGGTCGGTCTCACGCCACAGGGTGATCCAGGGCTGCTTGACGGTGGCGCACGCCTGGCGGATCGCGGCAGCGCGTGCCCATCGGGACACGGTATCGGACACCGAGCCGCCGGCCTGGGCATTGAGGATCAGGGTAAATGTCTGGCCCCGGAGGGATTCCCGGCTACTTGAGACCTGGGCGGTTGTTTCGGTTGGCGAGTTCATTGCGTGGGCTCCTCAAGCGCCTCGATGGTCTCGATCAATTGTTCGGCCACCCGGGCCTGGTAGCGTTGCGCGAGGTCGGCATGGGCCGAGTGATAGCGGCCGATGCCGGCCCACAGCGAGCCCTGCTCATCGGCGTAGGTCTTGAGCAGCTGCGCTCCGACCCGCAGGTTGTTCCACGGATCGAGGGCCTCGTCGAGGCTGGCAAAGCGTGCGTGATGGACCCGCCATTCAATCTGCATCAGGCCAACCCCGAGCTGGCGATTGCGTTCCAGCGCCTGTTGTGCCGCCGTCAGTGCGGCGGCTGATGACGGGTAATAGTGACCCTCCCCTTCAATGGTCAGGGTCCATGGCCACGGACGTACGCCCAGAGGCGTCATCCGGCGGGACTCGGTCCGGGCCACGGCAAACAGCACCATGCCGGGCAGACCGACTTCCTCGGCGACCCGGTGGTAGGCCTCGGGGAGCGCGGGGCCGGCGTGACCCGGTGAGCTGAGCAACCCGACCAAGAGAAAGACCCGCATGAAAACCGACCTGTTCATGGATTGGGGTCCTGTGGCCACACGAATGGCAACGCCGGTTTGCCGAGCTGCTGCCAGCCGCCCGGGTCATAGTTCAGGGTGATGTCGCGGCGCTGCACGGCGGACAGTGGGATCTGGCGCGCCCGCGCCCAAGTCTGAATGACCGGTTCGGTGGGGGCATCGACAAAGTAGATATCGAACGGGAACGGGTCGACCCGGTACTGCGCGACCAGATCCTCGACCCGGGTCACGCATTGCGGACACTGGTCCGCCGAGACGAACACCCCGAGCCGTTGCCCCGAGCCGGCGGTCTGCAGTGCCCCAAGCGCCGCCGGCTGCCCGTGTTGAGGCCGTCCGGCCAGCTGGGCCAGGCGCTGTTCGAAAGACACCCTGTCCACCCGGCGCGCCGCCGGAAACAGCGCGCCCTGGGTGTCAATCACCTGGCGGTTGAACGCCAGCAGGCGGTCCAACCGGCGTTTTTCGCCGAGCACCACCAGGCGGGCATAACGGGCCCGCTCGGCAGGATCAGTGGCATAGATGCCCAACACCCAGGTGGGGGGCAAATGGGCATAGAACAGACCCGCTTCGCCGTGCATCAGGGTTTGATAGGTCACCCAGTCTGTTTGCTCCAGTCCCCAGGTTTCCGGCCCGCTTTGCTGCAGGGCCGGCGTGGTCAACGTCGTTTCGGTTTGTGCCAAAGCCGGGGCACTGACGGGCAGGAGGATCAGACCCGCCAGTGCCCCCCAAAGACCCCGGCGGGCCAGGTCCCAACGGGCGCACAAGAAAAGCGACAATGGATTGATCATACGCACCCGATTCATGACAGCGTGAGCGCCCCGGTGGCGGGACAGCCGAGTCCCTTGTCCACCGCAATACCCAATTCGGCGGACGCCTTGCACAGCGGGTGCTGCAGTCCCCGGACCGGTCGGATCCAGACGTCGGAGAGCGACAGGCCGGGCAGTGACCGGGCCACGGCCGCCCGGGCGGCGGCCGGTGAAGCGAAGTCCCCCCAGACGGCGGCGTAATACCAGCGTCCCCGGGCATCCTTCACAGAGGGCAGGATATGCACCTGTTGGCGCTCAAGCCCGACTCGTTGCAGCCAGACGGGAATGGTTTCGGGACGGGTCGTGGAAATCAACTGGACCGTAAAGCGGTCTTTGAGGGCCGTGAGCCAGCGGGCATCCACTGCCCGGACCTGGAACGGGACGCCTTCGGAAGATCGGATGGCGGGAATCTCCGCGGTCGCCGGCACCGCGACCGGCTCGGGTAACGGCGTTTGTACCAGTGGAGCGGCCGGTGTTGGCGTGGGCCTTGCCTGACTCATCGCGGGTCGGACCGCTCCGGACAGTGACAGCGAAGCCATTCGGACATAAGCCTTGCGCGCCAGCAAACCCGGCACGGTGGGCCGGGGCGTCTGCGCGGTCTGATGGGTTCCGACCGGTGGACAGTCGCCCGTCGCCGCGTCTGACGTGTCTGATCCGTGATGGGGACATCGGTCACGGACGACGGGCAAGTGACTGTCCACCGGTCGAACGGCCACCGACGGGGGCGGCCGATTGAAAAAAGTGAGCGCGGACTGGCAGCCGACAAGCCCCAGACCCAACAGGCTGATCAGTCCCAGCGCCAGGTTGTGTCGCGTTATGAATCGGTTCATCCTGCCCCCTGCCCGATCAATCCGGGCTCGACGAGGTGAAAGGTCATCTTGCGCAGCACCGGGTCAATCACGATGTGGTACACCGGTCCGGCCAGGGCGTGGATGATTTCGATGACCTGGACCTGCTGGAAGGTTCGGTGAACCCGCGGCAGTGGCAGCACATCGAAACCGGGCAGGCCGAGTGATTCATCGAGGCTGTAGCCGGTCTCGTGCAGCGCTTCACGAATGGCCTGCCCGACGGTGTCGCTGTCAAACGTCATCGAGACGACCTCCATCAGCGGTTCACGTTGTATCCGCGTGGCGACCGGGTCGACCACCACATACCGCCCGATTCGATGGGGGTCCGGGGATCCTCCGTCGGTCCCGGTGGTCAGGCCGGGACCGAACAGACCCAGTGCGACCAGCATGCCGAGATACCGGCGCCGGGTGGTCGATCGGGTTTTGCGGCGGGAAGCAAACCGTGAAATGATGCAGTCCTCGTTGTCAGACGAGGTATTCTTATCATCATCACACGGAAAAAATAAGATCGAATCGTTTACCGCGTGGAGAGAGAAATCACGGTTGATTTTCGGCTGCTGAACGAAAAATCAACCACTTAGCGAAAAAATAATGAAAACTTTGTTTCAGATGGGGTAAGAGGAAGCCATATTTTGACTCAAAAACCGCCATCAGGGGGCATCAAAGAAGGAATAGCACAATCGGAATCGACCTTGCAGTCGATCCCGATCATCCTGTCTCCCCAAACAACAATGTGGTTTGACACACATTGTCCAGCTTGCCTTTGTTGGCTCATCGGCAAGTAACACTTAAGCCATGCGCACGGGCCTGAACCGCACTAAGGGGCCACACCTTTTCCCGCGGTGGCAACGGGTGGATTGATTCCCCGCAACGGGGGCTGCCGCTCGGCACAGATCAGGCCCACAGGCGATCTTGAACCGAGGGGCAGACCCCGAAACAGTGGATGTCGGTATTGGACGATTCATCGAGGGACAAATCGCCAAGAAGACCGGATAGGTCCGGTCTCCCGGATTGGCAACTCGGTTCCGGTTCCAGTTGTTAAAGGCAACTTAACGGGGTGCAGGAACCTTCTCGAGTCAGGATACAAGCCAGTGCTCGTCCGCTCCCATCGTGGGGGGTATCCGCAGCGGACCTTTTTTTGACGGGAAAGCTCCCGTAGCAAACCAGGTCAGACGGGGCATTAGCCCCGCCTGGTATTGATAACAGCGTTACTGTTTGCGCTGCCTTATCAAACTGCGTAAGGCAATGCCCCCGACAATTAAACCTGTGAGTATTGCCGTGACGTTAGAGCAAGTAACCCGCTCATTAACGTCATGCCCATGTTACCGGCCGGGGTGGTTCCCCGGCCATCGGACTGGCCCGTCAGCCTGCGCCAAAAAACTTCGCCGCCTCCTTGAGCGCATTGGGCGCTATCGGGATCCAGACCGCCAATACAATAAATCCACGGCTGTGCCATTTGATTCGATCAGCCAGCGGTTGAACCGCCTCCTGAACGAGCTTGCGTTGCCGCTGATCGAGATAATCGGCGAGCGAGGCAATGTCACCTTCGGTCCAACCTTTTTCTTTCATGGCTTCGTAGGCGCGCATAGCACCGTTAATGTGTTCAGTCATAGTATAAACCCTCCGTCATTCAAAGGTCAAAAAAACACGGAGAGACGAGACTGAATTCCGCAAGGGAAGCAACCTCCCCGTGCGGGTATTGAAAAGTCAAAGGAAACACAGACACCGCAGGGGAAATCCCCCGCAGTGTCTGCTCCCGAACCGCCTACTCGGCCTGTTCGGCTTCCTGTTGTGGTTGATCGCCCGGAATGTCGATGCGGCTGCCGCCGACCGCCATCCAGTCGATTTTGATCAACCGGGCATACAGGGATGCCCCGGGCTGACCAGCTTTGTCCCCTTCCTGATACAGGAAAGGTTTGACCGTCAATCCGGCCAGGCGGACGCCTGCACGGACCGGGGCGGAAGGCTGACAAATACCCTCCTCTCCCGTGAAATGTTGACGGATCAGGCCGAGGGCCTGTTCGCCAACGACGCGGCAGTCGACATAAGTCGATTGCAACTGCGTGAAGTCAGATCCGGTAACCGGACCCTCCTCCAGCCGCACGGAGCAGGCGATATACGCCTCCCCCTTCGCGGGTTTCACGGACCGGATTCGATTGACGAACCCACACCCGTTGGTCAAAAGATTACGATACGTCGTAACTTCGGTGTTTTCATAAGACATTGGTTTTCCTCCAAGTAAAGGTAATAAAAAACAAGGAGACACACCAATCCCGCAAGGGAAGCGTGTCCCCTTGGGGTGATGCCGGGAATTTTCCCAGCGGGGTGGACCACACGACCGCCTTGCGACGGACCGTGATTAGGATGCCAGGAAGCGAACTTCCCGCTGGCCGAGGTTCCCTTCAGGGAGTTTGCACCCGGGCGGCCAGTGGTGCCAGACAAGCTCTGGCGGGCAATTGAAAACAGTCTACCGGCTCATTCAGCCAAAATCAAGCGCTATTTTCAAATATCCCGGTAGGGTGATCATTTCATTATGTGACCATACCTGCAGAGAGACACTAAAGTTCGCTGTCATCTCCTTCAGGGTATCATCTTCAACTGTCACGACACTTTCTCATCCAGATTGCGTGACACAGCAAATTAACAGCATCTACTCATGGACACCTGTTTCGGCCATAACACTTATGGGTATGAAGACAACATACAGCATACGGTGATCGGGCGGATGAGTGGGCAAACCGACAAAGCAGACAATAGAGTCAAACTGTTAGAAGCACAAAATGCCTTAAATCAGGGTAACCCAGTCGGGATGGTGAATGCGCTAACCGAAAGCTTTTTTCTTGATGGCCTGACAAAAAGATTGCAGAAAAAATGGGGCGATTCTCTACCATCGTCAGAAATGGAACATCTGCTCGAGCAAATCGCTGTCGTTGCCCTCCCACACACTGCTGAGCGGAATATATTGCGGCACTTTGTTGGACTTCCGTTCACGAACAACGGGCCCTATCGTGTCTCGCAAATCAGTAATCGATACATCTGTCATGCAATCAAATCCCCGTCGGTTGTTCCGTCTAATCGGTTTTCTGAGTCTGCATGCGTCTCTTCTGAGTGATGGAGCATCTCCATGCATCATAACAAATTCAGGTAAAAAAAGGAGTAGCCAGTCATCGCTATTCATACTTTGTCGGTGTTTACTTCCCGCTTGCAGTGGACGAATGAACCCTAATATGAACCACCGACAGACCCACTAACGCGGGTCTGTCTTGTCGTCAATGTTTCTCTGTCTTGGCTATGGCCAAAGTCCCCGGGGTCTGCTATGGTTGGCAGAACAAGTAATTCAGATCCCGTCCATTGCCCTACTCCCATTCCCCCCTGCGCTACCCTGGAAGCAAGCGGTGCCTGACTCCGCTGATGCAATGGATACTGCAGCAAAACAACCTGACGCACAGACCGTACGCAGAGCCGTTTGCCGGTGGATCGGCGCTGGCGCTTCAACTGTTGTACAAGGGTCATGTCAGCGAGATCCATCTCAATGACAGTGATCCGGCCATCGGATCATTCTGGCACAGTGTCCTGCACCATACGGATGAATTTCTGGATCGGATAAGACAAACACCGGTCACCATGGAGGAATGGACCATTCAGCGACAGATTCACCGGAAAAGCGATGTGACCGACCCGCTTTCTCTGGGGTTCGCGGCCTTTTTTCTGAACCGCACCAATCGATCGGGCATCATCAAGGCGGGGGTGATCGGCGGGAAAAATCAAACCGGCCGGTACAAGCTCGATTGCCGGTTCAACCGCGAGGACCTCGAGCAGCGTGTGCGGCGCATCGCAAAATACCGCGATCGGATCCACGTCAGTTGCCAGGATGCGGTTGATTTCATTTCCAAGGCCAGCCAACAATTACCCGGCTCCACTTTCTTTTGCGTGGATCCACCGTACCTGAACAAGGGACGTGAACTGTATACCCATTTCTACACGCAGGGGGATCATGGGGACCTGGCGACGTCGATGCTTGCCCTGGACCATCCCTGGGTGGTGACCTATGACGATTCCGCCTTGATATCGGGGTTGTACCGCAATCGCCGCCAATACCGGTTCGATCTAAACTATTCGGTGCAGACAAAACGGCGTGGAACAGAACTGATGATCGTCTCACAGGGACTGACCGTGCCACCGGCCATACGGAAACGGCCGGTGAACAGGCCAACGTATCAATTCGTCACAGTCGACATGCTTAAGGAGATCTATCCGTTCAGATGGGTCAATGCGTCACCTGGCATTGATGCCATTGGCAATGTTGGATCAACCGTGGAAAGAAAATGCTGAAGGACAGCACACAAAAGACATTCGTTTCTCTCAATCAAAAAGGCCCGCATGAAACGGGCCTTTTTAATTGAAAAATCCGCTGGCCCGATGATGGCCAGCGTGGTACAGTAAGGGTGTGCGCCAGGTGGGATTCGAACCCACAAACCTATAGCGAGGCGGCGGATTGCAAGTCCGCTGTGTCTACCAGTTCCACCACTGGCGCATGATCAAAGGCCCGCATGAAACGGGCCTTTTTAATTGAAAAATCCGCTGGCCCGGTGATAGCCAGCGTGGTACAGTAAGGGTGTGCGCCAGGTGGGATTCGAACCCACAAACCCGTGAAGGCGACGGTTTTCGAGACCGCTGTGTCTACCAGTTCCACCACTGGCGCATGATCAAAGGCCCGCATGAAACGGGCCTTTTTAATTGAAAAATCCGCTGGCCCGGTGATGGCCAGCGTGGTACAGTAAGGGTGTGCGCCAGGTGGGATTCGAACCCACAAGCTCCTGTTAGAAAGCGGCGGTTTTCGAGACCGCTGTGTTTGCCAATTTCACCACTGGCGCATTGATCAAAGGCCCGCGATAGCGGGCCTTTTGTGTGGCGGGATATACCCGAGGCGGCGGGCCGCTGCCGTCCAGGCCGAGAGGGGCTCCCGGCTGCGGAAATAGCGGTCACGTTGAACCTTGAGTTCCCACGGACCCTTGATCCGTTGGATCTCGCTGAGCGAGACGCAGCCCAGTTCGGGCTGTCCCGCCCCCAGGTCACATAGTCCAAAGACGATATCCGGATAGCCCGGATCCGCCTCGGTCAACAACCAGGTGGCCGCGGTCCACGGGGTATAAAGCTTCACCACCGGGACCGGGTCGTGATGCGCGTGGTATCGGTGATGAAAATTCGTCACCAGTTGGTTTCGTTGTTTTTGAGTAATCAGAAGCATGGTTTGTCTCCAAATGAAAGTAAAAAAAGGAGACACACCGATCCCGCAAGGGAAGCGTGTCCCCTTGGGGTGATGCTGGGGAATTCCCCAGCGGAGTGGACCACACGATCCCAGAAGGACCGTGATCAGGGTGCCAGGAAGTAAACTTCCCGATGGCCGTGGTTCCCTTCAGGGAGTGTGCACCCGGGCGGCCAGTGGTGCCAGACAAGCTCTGGCGGGCA
>LXNI01000717.1_pt1 | contig 35878 bp, 30 predicted proteins | sample 809091 | NCBI WGS metagenome assembly LXNI01 (sample SAMN04870527, study PRJNA318959) | sponge metagenome | biome: 01000161; feature: marine sponge reef; material: water | host: Sarcotragus foetidus | place: Greece: Milos, Mediterranean Sea | collected 2013-05-29 | depth 5-7 m
TGTTCGCTATATGTTCCGAATGGGGAGGTCGCGGATTTGGCGGTCAAGGTGGCGTCGCACGTGCGCGGAGGCGCTACGCGAGGGGTGGCTGGCGCGGGGGACTCTTGATTGCGCGCCCGCGAGCTTTCAGGCGCGGGTGACGGCCGTGCGGGACTAGTTCAGGCCGAAGTCGCCGAAGCGCTTGTTGAAGCGCGAAACCTGGCCGCCGCGGTCGACGAGGCGCTGGGCGCCGCCGGTCCACACCGGGTGCGAGAGCGGGTCGATGTCCAGCGTCAGCGTGTCGCCCGCCTTGCCCCACGTGGAGCGCGTGGTAAACGTGCTGCCGTCGGTTCGAACGACGGTGATCTCGTGGTAGTCGGGATGAATGTCATTCTTCATGGCGGGCCCCGCTTGCAGAGCGGCCTAGATACAGACAGGGCGGGCGGAGCGCAAGCGCTTGTGTGCCCTTGCGACGACCCCACCTCCCCCTGTCCCCCTCCCGAGTCGGTCATTTCCCTCGACGGCGGGCGCTCGCATCGTGCGCTTGCGCACGTGGCCGTGCGACGCTCGCTTGCCTACGCGCTGCGCGCGCGGCGCTATCGCGCCGTCCGGGCCTGCGGCCCGGCAATACGGGGCGGAGACGCGGAAGTCGCCGGAATAAGCATGGGGCACCAACGGTGAGCATCCTCGGGCGAAGCGGGCGGCGCGGGCGAGACGATGCGGGGTCCTCCGCCCTGCCGCCGCGCGGCGAGATCGGCCGCATCCGCTACCTCTTCCGCTTCCTCACGCCCTACCGCTGGGCGATGGTGGCGGCGGTCATAGCGCTCTGCGTGAGCGCGGCGGCGGTGCTCGCGATGGGCCAGGGGCTGCGCGTCCTGATCGACGACGGGCTCAGCGCGGAGGAGGTCTCGCGGCTCCACGAGGCGCTGATCTACATGGCGGGCATGGTGGGCCTGCTGGCAGCCGGGACCTTCACCCGCTTCTACCTGGTCTCGTGGCTGGGCGAGCGGGTGGTGGCCGACATCCGGCGCGCGGTCTTCCGCCGGCTCGTGGGGCTGAGCCCCGCCTTCTTCGAGATCAACAAGGTGGGCGAGCTGCTGTCGCGCATCACCACCGACACCACGCTGCTGCAGACGATGATCGGCCAGCAGGCCTCGTCGGCGCTCCGCAACCTGATGCTCTTCCTCGGCGCGAGCGCGATGCTGGTGGTGACGAGCCCGACGCTCACCGGCTTCGTGGTGCTGATGGTGCCGGCCGTGGTGATCCCCATCGTCGTCCTCGGCCGCCGCGTGCGCCGCTATTCCCGCCTGGCGCAGGACCGCGTGGGCGACGTCGGCGGCCACCTGGAGGAGGCGCTCGGCGGCATCCGCACGGTGCAGGCATTCGGCCAGGAGGAGCGCAGCGGCGAGCGCTTCGCCGAGCACGTGGAAGGCGCGTTCCGCGCGGCGCTGAAGCGCGTCCAAGCGCGGGCGATGCTGACCGCCATCGTCATCCTGCTGGTCTTCTGCGGCGTGGGCCTCGTGCTCTGGATCGCCGGCACCACGGTGCTGCAGGGCGCGATGACCGGCGGCGAGATGACCGCCTTCATGTTCTACGCCGTGGTGGTCGCGGGCTCCGTGGGCTCGCTCAGCGAGGTATACGGCGACCTGCAGCACGCGGCGGGCGCGGCCGAGCGGCTGGCGGAGCTGCTGAACGAGGAGCCCGCGCTCGCGCCTGCGCCGGCGGTCGTGCGGCCCCTGCCCGAGCCGCAGCGGGGCGCGGTGGAGCTGGACCGCGCGACCTTCCATTACCCTGCGCGGCCGGACGCGCCGGCGCTGCACGAGCTTTCGCTCAGCGTCGCACCGGGCGAGACGGTGGCCCTCGTCGGCCCCTCGGGCGCGGGCAAGTCGACCGTGTTCAACCTGCTGCTCCGCTTCTACGATCCCGAAGCCGGGCGCGTCGCGCTGGACGGGGTGGATCTGCGCGAGGCGCCGCTGGATGCGGTGCGGCGCTCCTTCGCGCTGGTGCCGCAGGACGCGGTGATCTTCGCCGCGAGCGCGCGGGAGAACATCCGCTTCGGCCGGCCCGAGGCAAGCGACGGGGAGGTCCGCGCCGCGGCGGAGGCGGCAGGGGCCGCGGCCTTCCTCGACAGCCTGCCGGAGGGCTTCGACACCTTCCTCGGCGAGAAGGGCACCCGGCTCTCGGGCGGGCAGAAGCAGCGGCTCGCGCTTGCCCGCGCCGTGCTGCGCAACCCGGCGGTGCTGCTGCTCGACGAAGCGACCAGCGCGCTCGACGCCGAGAGCGAGCGCGCGGTGCAGGCGGCGCTGGAGCGGCTGATGGCGGGGCGGACCACCATCGTCATCGCGCACAGGCTGGCGACCGTGCAGAAGGCGGATCGCATCGTGGTGATGGACGGCGGGCGCGCCGTCGCCGAGGGGACGCACCAGGCGCTGATGGCGCGCGGCGGGCTCTACGCGCGGCTGGCGGCGCTCCAGTTCAACGACGGCCGCGACGAGGAGACGGAGGCAGACGCGCCGCGAAGTGCTGCGGGGTGAAGCCTAGAGCGTATCCGTCTTGCACGGAAACGCTCTAGCCATTTGTCGCTCACGGCAGCCGGCCGTCGTGCGATTCCGCGCGCCTATCGGCGCGACGGCCGGCGCCTCCGCGAGGGCGCCGCGTTCGCGGCGGGCCGCTATCGCGGCCTGTCGCGCGTCCGTCAAAGTCGGACGCGCTCTAGCGCTGCGTGAGCTTCAGCTCGATGCGGCGGTTGCGGCGGTGGGCGATCTCGTCGTCGCGGTCGTCGAGGGGCTGGAACTCGCCGTAGCCGGTGGCGCTGAGGCGCTCCGGCGGGATGCCGATGGCGATAAGAAAGTTCACCACCGAGATCGCGCGCGCGGTCGAAAGTTCCCAGTTCGACGGGAAGCGCGCCGTCTGGATGGGCCGGGCGTCGGTGTGGCCATCGACCTGCAGGATCCACGGCAGCTCCGTCGGGATCTGAGCCATGACCTCCTTGAGGACCTGGGCGAATTGCCAGAGCCGCTCGTGGCCTTCCGCCTCCAGCTCGTCGGAAGCGGAGGCGAACAGCACCTCCGACTGGAACACGAAGCGGTCGCCGATGATGGTGAAGTCGCGCCGCTCGCTCAGCACCTCGCGGAGGCGGCCGAAGAACTCGGAGCGGTAGGCGGCGAGCTCCTCGACCTTGGCGGCGAGCGCCATGTTGAGGCGCTGGCCGAGGTTGGCGATCGTCACGTCCTGCTCCTCGCTCTTCAGCTCGGAGATCTGGAGGGCCTGCTCGACGCGGCCGAGCTGCGCCCGCAGCGCATCGATCTGCTGGTTGAGGACGGCGAGCTGATCGCGCTGGCGGGCGCTCAGCGCGCGGGTCTCGCTCAGCGTCGCCTCGTTGCCCTCGATGGTGGTCTGCGCCGCGAGGTGAAGGGCCTGCACCTCGGCGAGGCGGATTTCGCGGTCCCCCAGCGTGCGCTGGGCGAGCACCGTGCGCTCCTCTGCGTCGGAGAGGCGCGTTTCGAGCTCAGCCCTGGTGTCGCGCAGCGCGGAGAGGTCGGCGCGCACGGCCGCCGTCTCGTCCTCGCTCTGGTCGAGCTCGCTGCGGCTCTCGACCAGCGCCGCGGCCATCACGCCGACCTTGGCCTCGAGGTCCCTGCGCACGGCCTGCAGCGCGTCGATGTCGCGGCGCAGGCGCTCGACGTCGGAGAGCAGGACCTTGATCGTCTCCTCGCCGGCATCGGCCCTGATCGACGCCTGGGCGGCTTCGGCGAGCGCGGTCTGCCCCTCGCCCGTCATCTCCCTGAGCCTGAGCTGCAGCGTGTCGCGCTCTCCGGTCGCCATCGAGAGCTCGGCGATGAGCTGGTCGCGGACGGAGAGCGAGGACTGAAGCTGATCGGCGAGCTGGGCGATGTTGAGCCTGAGGTCCGCGTTGGCCTGCTGCTCGAGGGAGAGCGTCTCGTCGAGGCTGTTCAGCTCCGCCTGGATGTCGTCCTTTTCCGCGGCTTCCTCCGAGAGGGTCCGCTGGAGGAAGTACTGCGCCAGCATGTAGACGACGAGCAGGAAGATCATGACCAGGAGCAGCGTCGACATCAGGTCGACGAATCCGGGCCAATAGTCGGCGCGCGAGCCTCTGCGTCTCAGGCGCGATGCGGCGTTCACCGGGCGGCCTCCCGCGCTCAGTCTCTAGCGGCGGTTGTTTTCCGCGACCGCCGCTATGGTCCGGGCAAGGAGCTTGATCTCGCTGCGCAACTCGGAAACCGACTGCTCCCGCCCGGAGACGCTCTCCTCCAGGAGGCGCTGCAGATAGACGTCCATGTTGCGCAGATGGGCGCGGCTGGGCTCGTCGAGGCCGGTCTCGCGGGCAGCGCCTGCCGCGAGCCGCTCCAGCACCGGCCGCATCTCGAGCTGGTTCTCGACCAGCTTGACCATCAGGTCCTGCTCGGAGCGCATGTGGTCCGTGAGCGTCGCCAGCCGCTCGGCGAGCGAGAGCAGGTTGGCGGACGACGACGCCCGCTGCTCCTCGCCGCGGGCGAGCGTTCGCTGCAGATCCTCCAGGCTGTCGGCGGTCTTCTCCAGGAGCGCGCTGACGTAGGCGGGAACCGACTGGTCGCCGTCCATCGAGAGCGTGCCGCCGGTGAGCCGGGTGTAGGAGGAGAGCCAGTCCTCGAGCTCGTTGTAGAAGCGGTTCTGCGCCTGGCTCGCCTGCAGATCGAGAAAGCCGAGGACCAGCGAGCCGGCGAGCCCGAAGAGCGACGAGCTGAAGGCGGTGCCCATCCCTTCGAGCGGGGCCTCGAGGCCGCCCTTGAGGTTGTCGAAGACGCCGATCATGTCCTGGTTGGCGACCGAGAGATCGCCGATCACGCCGCCGACCGAGGTCACGGTCTGGAGCAGGCCCCAGAACGTGCCGAGCAGGCCGAGGAAGATCAGCAGGCCGATCATGTAGCGCGAGAGGTCGCGGGATTCGTCGAGCCGCGAGCCGATGCCGTCGAGCAGGCTACGCAGCGAGACGGCGGACAGCGTCATGCGGCCCTGCCGGTCCGCCAGCATGGACGCCAGCGGCGCCAGCAGGCGTGGATTGCGCGCGGCCGCTGGCGCCGCCGCGCCCGGCACTTCCGCCTGCTTTACCGCCGCCAGCCAGGACGAATCGGGCTTCAGCAGCAGGACCTGGCGGAAGTTGTAGACGATGCCGATGATCAGGGCGCCGAGGATGACGCCGTTCAGCACGGAGTTGGCGAAGAATGCCTCGACCAGGGTACCGCTCAGCACGACCACGACCCCGACCACGAGGGCCAGGAACAGGCTCATGCGAATGAGGAATGGCCGCTGTCCGCTCATCGCCTGTCCGTCATCCCCGCCGCATCCGGCCGGCAATCCAAGGGCGCCCGCCGGGCTCCTCGGCGGCCGTCACACAACCCACGGTAACCGACCACACTATTACAGGGTGGCGCAGGCCGACAACCGGCCGCCCGGCCGCTTCGCACCCGTTATGCAACCGCACGCGCATGTCCTGCCGACCCGGCCTAGCCGCCCGAGCGCGCGCGGCCCGCGGCGGCCAGCGGGTGCCCGTCCTCGACCAGGCGCTTGAGCCGCTCGTCGAGGACATGGGTGTAGATTTCCGTCGTCGCGATGTCGGCGTGGCCGAGCATCTTCTGCACCGCCCGCAGGTCCGCGCCGTGGGCGAGCAGATGGCTGGCGAAGGCGTGACGCAGCGCATGCGGCGAGACCCTGGCTGGTTCGATACCGGCGTCCTGCGCCAGCGCCTTGAGCATCTGCGCGAGGCGGTGGCGCGTGAGGTGGCCGGACGCGCCGCGCGACGGGAAGAGACAGCGCGACGGCGCGCCCGCCGTCAGGTGACGATCACGCACGGCCAGATAGGCCTCGAGCGCAGCGCGCGCGGGCACCCCCAGCGGGACCATGCGTTCCTTGTCGCCCTTGCCGCGCACCAGCAGGGATCGCGTTTCCGCCGAAATCGTCTGGAGCGGCAGCGACACCAGCTCCGAGACGCGCAGGCCGCTGCCGTAGAGCAGCTCGATCATGGCCCGCAGGCGAAGGCCGTCGGCCGCACGCTTGCTGCTCGACGTCGCTTTCGCGTCGTCCGCCGGGCACGCCGCGTTCAGCAGGCTCTCCACCTCCGCCTCGCTGAGCACGCCGGGAAGCGTGCGGGGCAGCGCGGGCGCATCGACCGGCGCGGTGGGATCGTCGTCGCGCCGCCCGTCGGTCAGCAGGAAGCGGTAGAACTGGCGCAGGCACGAGAGCCGGCGCGACGCGGTGCGGGCCGCGACCCCGGCGCGACTCTGCGAGGCCATGAAACCGCGTATGGCCTCAGAATCCGCGTCAACCAGCGCGATACGCGAGGACGCCAGATAGGCCGCGAAGCAGGCGAGGTCGCGCCGGTACGCGTCGATCGAATTGCGGGCGAGGCCGCGCTCCGCCACCGCCATTTCGAGAAAGGCCTCGATGGCGGCTGACTTCGCCGTGCCGAGCGACGCTCCGGCTGATGGCGGGCGCCCCCTGCGTTTCAAAGCCCTGCCGCCAGCGCCGCCTCGAGAGCGATCGCCCGCGCCTCCTGTGCAAGGCCGGCAGAAACAAGGCCGGAGACCACGGGCCCGACGGTGGGCAGGCCGGCAGCGGCGGGGCCGCCGTCGCCCAGCAGGATCAGCGCCATCAGGACGGTCTCGCCAAGCTGGCCCCCTTCGGCGGCCATGCGAAGGCCGTGCACGAGCGCCGGCATCGGTGCCGGAGCCGGCATCGGCCGCCCCTCGGCCAGCAGACGATCCCACACCTCCGGGTCGATCTGCCCGCCCAGCGCGTCGACAAGGATGGCCAGCCAGTTGGCCCGCGCGAGGGCGACGGTCCGCTCGCCTTCTTCGGCCCGGAGCGCCAGCCACACCTCGAACGGAGCCGTCTTCAGGTGAACCTCTTCGCCGCTCAGAAGCCGCAAGGGCCAGAGCCGGACTGCGGCCCGTGCCGCCTCGGCATCGCGCGGCGCCTCCGCGCTCGCGAGCGCGTTCCAGGCTTCGGCTCCCTCCCGGTCTCCGGCGGCAAAGAGCGCGCGCCCGGCAGCGCCGCTGAACCAGACATGCTCCGCCGTGGACGGGACGGTCTGGACCACATGGGCAAGCGCACGCGCCACCGTGCCGAACGCGCCCTGCGCTTCGGCGAGGAAGAGGGCAGTCGCCAGCAGCTCGGCCCGCAACGCCGGCGCCGTCTGCGCTTCGACGGCCTGGAGCATGAGGGAGCGGCCGAGCGCGGGCTCCAGCGCTTCGACCTGCGCGAGGGCGTCGGCCTGCTCCTCTTCCGAGAAGGCCATCTCCCTGTAGAGGACGCGCAGGGCCTCGATGGAGAGCGCGCCGGTCGCTTCGGCGCGTTCCGCCGCCATCAGGCGGGTTCGCGGCAGCGATTCGGGAGCGGAGACGATTGCCGGCAGGAGGTCCGGCGGCGCCGTTGCCGCGGCCCGGGCGGGGATCGGCAGCTGCGCCAGCCGCCAGGCGGCGACACGAAGCGGCGTGGGATCGGCACTTCCGTCCACGGCCGGCTCCGCCAGCCCGGCCATGGCGTAGATCGCGTCGTCGAAGGCCAGATCCGGCGCGGCATCCGTTTCCAGCAGGAGCTCGAGGCCGAGCGTCGCAGCCTCGATCAGGCCGGCGTGCGCCTGGCAGAGAATGCGGACCCGGCGCCAGTAGCCGTCGCCGGGCCCCGCCTTGCCCAGGACCCGCTCGCAGGCGGTAGAGAAATCGAGCGCCGCGAGCTTGCTGTCGTTGGCGATCCGCGCGATGGCGTCCGCACCGCCGGGCGGCCCGGCCGCCCGAAGCAGGGCGATGGCAGCGTCGCGGGCCCCCATGGCGCTGAGGCGCTCGACCCGCGAGAGCACCAGCGCGCCCGCCTCGCCGGGGCCCGCAGGCGGCTCCGCGGGCGAGGTGAGCAGCGAGAGCGCCAGCCCCCGCATGACCGGGGATGGCGCCGCAGCCGGCAGGCGCGGCAGCAGTGCTTCGATCCTCGCCCGGCGCGAGCCTGACCAGATGTCGCCGGGGAACCGCGCGACGCCTGCCAGAAGCACGCCGGCGGCATCGGGGTCGATGGCGTCGAGGGCACCGACCTCGATGCCGCTCTCGGCCAATTCGGGAAGGGTCGGCACGGGCAAGTCGACCTCCCCCAGGTCGATGATCGGTTCTGCATCCGAAGCCGAGGCAGCGGCTTCGCCCGTCGCAGGGCCGCCGTCGCCCGCTTCGCCTGGCTGTTCCGGTATCAGCCGCAGCGGCCCGTCGGCATCCTGAGCGATGCTCTCGCCGGCGGACGCAGCCAGCAGCAGCGCGATCGAAACGAGGACGGCGCGGGCGGCCGGGCGCGCATGCCGGCCCGCCGGTGAACGGGCAAGGAAGGATCGCAGCATGAAGCTAGCGAGAGGCGCTCTCACTTCTCGAAGCGCTCATTGGACAGCACCTTTTCGATTTGGCCACTTGGCGGCGGAATGTCCCAGGTCAGGAGGAATCCGATCCCGCCACCGATGATGAGCAAGAGAATGACGACGAGGACTTTCAATGGGGCGTGCCCTCACTCTTGAACGCAGGCGAGCCGCGAATCAGCCCGCAGGCGTGCGTTGCTTGTGTGCTAGAGTCCGATTATGGCGACGGTGTGGCAGTCTATCGGCGCGGACGCGGCGCTTCAACGACGCGCGACCCGGCAGGGCGGAGCGTGCCGCTGAGCCAATGACGTCTAACAGAGTGCGCCCGCGAATCGAGTGCTCGATCGTCCTCGTGGGCCTGATGGGTGCAGGAAAGAGCGCGATCGGCCGCCGGCTTGCCAGCCGACTCGGCATGCCGTTCGTCGACGCCGATGCCGAGATCGAGCGCGCTGCCGGGTGCTCGATCAGCGACATTTTCGAGCTGCACGGCGAGGCCGCCTTCAGGGACGGCGAGCGCCGGGTCATCGCCCGCCTGCTGAGCCGCCCGGCGCACGTGCTCGCCACGGGCGGAGGCGCATTCATGGACCCCGAGACGCGCGCGGCGATCCGGGCGAAGGGTATGTCGGTGTGGCTGCGCGCCGATCTCGACCTGCTGGTCTCCCGCGTCTCGCGGCGCAGCAACCGCCCGCTGCTGGCCGGCGGCGAACCGCGCGAGATCCTGCGGCGCCTGATCGCAGAGCGCCATCCCGTCTATGCCGAGGCCGACGTCGTCGTCGACAGCATGGACGGGCCGCACGAACAGACGGTGGATGCCGTGCTCGACGCGATCGCAGCGCACCTCGACGTGCGGCGGAGGGAGACGGGCCCGGAGCCGCCGTCGCTGGGTATCGAGGCCTGAGCCGGTGGATACGACCAATCCCCACCAACGACCCGGCGAGGCCCCAAAGAGCGAGACCCGAACGGGCGAGGCCCGAGAGACGGTGCGCGTGGAGCTTGGCCCGCGCAGCTATGATGTGCTGGTGGGCGCCGGCCTCCTGAGCGAGGCGGGAGAGCTGCTGGCCCCTCTCCTCCCCGGCCGCTCGGTGGTCGTGATCACCGATACGGTCGTCGCGGAGACGTACCTCGACCCGGCGCTGGCCGCCCTGAGGGACGCGCGTTTCGCGTGCTCCCACGTGATCGTCGAGGCGGGCGAGCACAGCAAGGACCTGGCGACGCTGGGCGGCGTGCTTGACGACATCCTGGGCCGCGGGATCGAGCGCTCGACCGCGCTGGTCGCGCTCGGCGGCGGGGTGGTCGGCGACCTCACGGGCTTTGCTGCGAGCGTGCTGCTGCGGGGCGTCCCCTTCGTCCAGATACCGACCACGCTTCTCGCCCAGGTGGACAGCGGCGTCGGCGGCAAGACCGGCGTCAACAGCGCCCACGGCAAGAACCTGATCGGCACGTTCTACCAGCCGCGCCTGGTGCTGGCCGACGTGGCGACGCTGGGCACGCTGCCGGCGCGGGAGCTGAGAGCCGGCTACGCCGAGATCGTGAAGTACGGCCTCATCGACGACCCCGATTTCTTCGCCTGGCTCGAACGGAACGGCGCGGCGCTGCTCGCAGGCGATTGCGACCTGCTGCGCACCGCCGTGGCCCATTCCTGCCGGGCCAAGGCGCGCATCGTCGCCGACGACGAGCGCGAGAGAGGCAGCCGCGCCCTGCTCAACCTGGGCCACACCTTTGCGCATGCGCTGGAGGCGGAGACCGGCTACGACGGATCGCTCCTGCACGGCGAGGCGGTGGCCTGCGGCATCGTGCTCGCGCATCGCCTCTCCGCAGCCCTCGGCCTTTGCGGCGCGGACGATGCGGCGCGGGTGGCGGCCCACTTCCGCGCCGTCGGCCTGCCGAGCGAGGCGGACGACCTGCCCGCGATCCGCTGGGACCCGCCCGCGCTGATCGAGCGCATGAAACGCGACAAGAAGGTGCAGGACGGACGCATGACGTTCGTGCTGACGCGCGGCATCGGACGCGCATTTCTCAGCCAGGACGTTCCGCCTGAGGCGCTTGGCGAGCTTCTCCATCAGGCTTTCGGCTAAGGAGGCCGTTCCGCCTCCCCCTGAATCCCGACCACAATTCCCGACGATACGACCATGACGACCGAGACTGCCATCACCATCGGCGCAATCGGCCTGCTGATTGCGCTATCGAGCTTCTTCTCAGGCTCCGAGACCGCGTTGACCGCAGCCTCCCGCCCGCGCATGCACCATCTCGCCGGCGAGGGCGACAGGCGCGCACGCGCGGTCGAGCGGCTCACCGGCGACCGCGAGCGTCTGATCGGCGCCATCCTGCTCGGCAACAACGCCGTCAACATCCTGGCATCGGCCTTGGCGACGAGCCTGCTGATCTCGGCCGTCGGCGATGCGGGCGTGGCCTATGCGACGATCGGCATGACCCTCGTCATCCTGGTCTTCGCCGAGGTCATGCCCAAGACCTACGCGATCCGTCATGCCGACCGGGTCGCTCTGCGCGTGGGGCCGGTGCTGCGCCCGATCGTGTGGCTGCTCTCTCCCATCGTGAGCGCGGTTCAGCTGGTCGTCTCGGCGACGCTCAGCGTGGCCGGCGCGTCCCAGGAGACGAGATCGGCGAGCGCTGCCGAGGAAGAGCTGCGCGGCACCATCACCCTCCAGGCGCGCGAGGGCGAGATGGTCAAGCACGAGCACGACATGCTCCACAGCATCCTCGATCTCGAGGACGTCGATGTCGGGGCGGTCATGACCCACCGCAAGACCATGGAGATGATCGACGCCGGGGCCGCGCCCGCCGACATCCTCGACCAAGTCGTGCGCAGCCCCCACACGCGGCTCCCGGTCTGGAAAGGCGAGCCGGACAACATCGTGGGCGTGCTGCACGCCAAGGACCTGCTGCGCGCGGTGCATGCCAACCTCGACGACCTCGACCGCCTCGACATTCTCTCGATCGTCGCCGAGCCCTGGTTCGTGCCGGAGACGACGCCGCTCGACGAGCAGCTTCATTCGTTCCGCAAGCGGCAAGCCCATTTCGCGCTGATCGTCGACGAATACGGCTCGTTGATGGGCCTCGTGACCCTGGAGGACATCATCGAGGAGATCGTGGGCGAGATCGCGGACGAGCACGACATCACGCGGGGCGAGGTGATGGAACGGGCGGACGGCTCGTTCCTGATCCCCGGAACCGCCGCGATCCGCGACCTCAACCGAGCCTACGACTGGGACCTGCCCGACGAGGAAGCCGCGACGATCGCGGGCCTCGTGCTCAACGAGGCGCAGGAGATTCCCGAGATCGGCGAGTCGTTCTCGTTCTACGGCTTCACCTTCGAGGTGCGTGCCCGGAAACGCAATCAGATCACCCGGCTCCGCGTGATCCCTCGCAAGGGCGACGGGGCGGGGCGGAACGCATGAGGCATCCCGCGCGGACCTGCGGCGCGCTTGCGAATCCGGCGCAGAACCCCATATGCCGCGGGCGAAGCAGGCGGTCCCACGCCATGCCGGCGGCGCCGGAAGGCATGCGCGGACGACCTGAAAAACGGATTTTCCGTGCGTGTCGTGCTATAGGAGCGGAAGGTGAGTGGGCGATTCGATGACCAGTTACCTCGATTTCGAAAGGCCGATCGCGGAGATTGAGGGCAAGCTCCAGGAGCTTCGCCATCTCAGCGACGACAGCGGCGTCAACATGCTCGACGAGGTCTCGCGCCTCGAGGGCAAGGTCGACCGCCTGCTGCGGCAGACTTACAGCCGCCTCACGCCGTGGCAGAAGACGCAGGTCGCCCGCCATCAGCTGAGGCCCCACTGCTCGGACTACATCTCGCGGCTCGTCACCGACTTCGTGCCGCTCGCGGGCGACCGCGCCTTCGGCGAGGACCGCGCCGTCATCGGCGGGCTCGGGCGCTTGCGCGGCCACACCACCATGGTGATCGGCCAGGAGAAGGGCGCCGATACCGAAGGCCGGGTCGCGCACAACTTCGGCATGGCCAACCCGGAGGGCTACCGCAAGGCGGAGCGGCTGCTCAGGCTCGCGGAGCGCTTCGGCGTGCCCGTGCTGACGCTGATCGACACGCCGGGCGCCCATCCCGGCGTCGGCGCCGAGGAGCGCGGGCAGGCCGAGGCCATCGCGCGCTGCATCGAAGCCTGCCTCGACGTCCGCGTGCCCGTCGTTGCGCTGGTCATCGGCGAAGGCGGCTCCGGTGGCGCGATTGCGCTCGGCGTCGCCAACCGCGTGCTGATGATGGAGCACGCGGTCTACTCGGTGATCTCTCCCGAGGGCTGCGCGTCGATCCTCTGGCGCGACTCGGGCCACGCGGAAGTGGCGGCCGAGGCGCTCCGACTCACGTCGGAGGACCTGCGGGAGCTCGGCGTGATCGACGCCATCGTGCCGGAGCCCGTGGGCGGCGCGCACCGCGATGCGGTGAGCGCGATCGATCGGGCCGGCGCTGCGCTGGAGGAAGCCTTCACCGGGCTGCGCGGCCTCGACGGCGCGGGGCTGCGCAGCCAACGCCGGAAGAAGTACCTGGCGCTCGGCCAAGTCTCCGAAAGTTAGAGCGCGTCTGACTTTGACGGACGCGCTCTAACGCGAGACCTGGGCCAGCCTGAGGTTGCGGATGCGGCGACTCGCGATCTCGGCGCGCACGCGCGGGATCAGCACCGTCAGATAGTAGGCCATGAAGCCCGCCGCCATGAGCAGCAGCGGCGCTGCCATGGAACTGTCGATGGAGGGCGCGTCGATCTTCGAGATCGTCGCCGGCTGGTGCAGCGTGTTCCACCAGTCGACCGAGAACTTGACGATGGGCACATTGACCACGCCCACCAGCGCCAGGATCGCGGCGACGCGGGCGCCCTTGGCCGGATCGTCGAAGGCGGCATGGAGCGCGATGTAGCCGAGGTAGAGGAAGAGCAGCACCAGCATCGAGGTGAGCCGCGCGTCCCACACCCACCAGGTGCCCCACATCGGCTGCCCCCAGAGCGAGCCGCTCAGTAGCGTGATGAATGTGAAGGCGGCGCCGACCGGGGCGCTCGACTTCGCCACGAGGTCCGCCAGCGGATGGCGCCAGACGAGGCTGGCCACGCTGCAGAGCGCGATCACGACGTAGACGAAGAGCGACATCCACGCCGCCGGCACGTGGACGAAGATGATGCGGTAGGCGTCGCCCTGCTGGTAGTCGGGCGGCGCCACGTAGAGGCCGAGCACCAGGCCGGCGGCGATCAGTGCCGCGGTCGCAGCCGCCGCCCAGGGATAGACCGCGCGGGCAACGCGGAGGAAGCGGGCCGGATTGGCGAAGAAGTGGATGCTGGCCCAGCCGGTCCTTCCCCGCCGCGCCGCCCCTGTTGCCCGTGCTGCCATCTTCGCCTTCGACCTATTCCACCGTCATGCGGAGCGCTGCCGCCGCAGCCACCGGGCCCAGCACCAACGCGCCCACCAGCCCGCCCGCCAGGATCGACAGGTTCGCGCGTACGCCGATGTCGAGCACCGCCCCTTCGACCGCGCCGACACCGAATATGAGAACAGGAACATAGAGCGGCAAGACCAGAAGCGCGATCAGCGCGCCGCCGCGCCGGAGGCTCACGGTGAGCGCTGCGCCCACAGCGCCGATCAGGCTGAGGATCGGCGTGCCCAGCAGGAGCGAGACGATCAGGATGACGAGGCCGTCCGTGCTCATGTTCAGCAGGAGAGCGAGGATCGGCGCGGCGGCGGCGAGCGGGAGCCCGGTCGTGAGCCAGTGCGCGACCGTCTTGGCCAGCACGACGAATTCCAGCGGCAACGTGCCGAGCATCAGCTGCTCGAGGCTGCCGTCCTCGTGGTCGGCGACGAAGAGGCGATCCAGCGAGAGCAGCGCGGCCAGCAGCGCCGCGACCCAGACGGCGCCGGGCGCGATGCGGCTGAGCAGGCCGAGCTCCGGCCCGATGCCGAGGGGAAAGAGCGTCACCGCGATGACGAAGAAGACGACCGCCATCAGGCTACCGATGCCGCCCCGCACCGCGAGCATGAGCTCGCGGCCGATGAGCCGGAGGAAGACGCCTACCACGCGTCCTCCTCCGGCCCGGCGTCGTCGCCGGCCAGCAGCGCGTTCGCCGCGATGGCGTGGTTGCCGAGGTCGAGACGCTGGGCGCCGTCGAGCGCGATCTCCCCGTGCGTCGCCACGATCGCCATGCCGCCGCCGGCCCGGTGCGCGGCGATCATGGCGTCGACGCGGGCGGCTGCGTCATCGTCGAGCGTGACGGTCGGCTCGTCGAGCAGCCAGAGTGGGGCCGGCGTTGCGAGCACGCGCGCGAGCGCGAGCCGCCGCTTCTGCCCGGCCGAGAGGTAGCGCCCCGGCACGTCGGCGAGGTCCGCGATGCCGAGCGCCGCGAGCGCTTCCGGCGCGGCCCGCGCGGCGCCCCTGAAGCGCGCCCAGCCGTGCAGGTTCTCCGCCACCGTGAGCGCCGGCTTCACCGCATCGAGGTGGCCCACGTAGTGCAGGCGGCCGCGATGCGCGGCCCAGTCGTCGTCGATTGGCGCGCCTTCCCATTCGAGCGTTCCGCCCGCAGGCTTGAGGAAGCCGGCGAGGATGCGGAGCAGGCTCGACTTGCCCGCGCCGTTGGGCCCCACGAGCGCGAGCGCGCCGCCTCGCTCCAGGCGGAACGAGACCCCGGAGAAGACCGGGCGCTCCCCGCGGATGCAGGCCACGTCGTGCGCCTCGAAGCAGGCGAGGGACGACGTGAGCCGTGACGCAGGTGAGGTATGCGGGCTAGCCGGGCCGGGAATCTTGCACCCCTCTCCGGTCGAGCCTAGAAGGTCGGGGAACGCCAAGCCTATCGGCGGCGCGCGCGGGCGGCAAGAATCCGCGCGCACGGCCGCGCGAAGGCGCCAGGCGCCGCATCGGGAGAGGGAGCAGCACGTTGATCGCCTTGGGACAGGACACGCTCGGCACCCGCCGCACGCTCAACGTCGGCGGGCGCTCGTACGATTACTTCAGCCTGCCGGCGGCGGCCGAGGCCGGCCTCGGCGACATTGCCCGCCTGCCGTTCTCGCTCAAGGTCCTGCTGGAGAACCTGCTCCGCTTCGAGGACGGCCGCAGCGTGAGCGTGGACGATATCCGCGCGGTCGCCGGCTGGCTGAGCGAGGGACGCGGCGGGGGTGAGATCGCCTACCGGCCGGCCCGCGTGCTCATGCAGGACTTCACCGGCGTGCCGGCGGTGGTGGACCTCGCGGCCATGCGGGCCGCCGTGACCGCGCTCGGCGGCGATGCCGGCCGCATCAATCCCCTCTCGCCGGTCGATCTCGTGATCGACCACTCGGTGATGGTCGATCACTTCGGCACGACCCAGGCCTTCGGCCAGAACGTCTCGCTGGAGATGGCGCGCAACGGCGAGCGCTACGCCTTCCTCCGCTGGGGCCAGCAGGCGTTCGAGAATTTCCGCGTGGTGCCGCCGGGCACGGGCATCTGCCATCAGGTGAACCTGGAGTACCTCGCGCAGGTGGTGTGGACCGACGAGGCGGACGGCGCCACCATCGCCTATCCCGACACCCTGGTCGGCACCGACAGCCACACGACGATGGTGAACGGCCTCGCCGTGCTCGGCTGGGGCGTGGGCGGAATCGAGGCCGAGGCCGCAATGCTGGGCCAGCCGATCTCGATGCTGCTGCCGGACGTGATCGGCTTCAGGCTCTCAGGCCGGCTGCGTGAAGGCGCGACGGCGACCGACCTGGTGCTCACCGTGACGCAGATGCTGCGCGAGCGCGGCGTGGTCGGGAAGTTCGTGGAATTCTTCGGGCCGGGGCTCGACGATCTCGGCCTCGCGGACCGCGCCACCATCGCCAACATGGCGCCCGAGTACGGCGCGACCTGCGGCTTCTTCCCCATCGACCGGGAGACCATCAATTACCTCACCGGGAGCGCCCGGGAGCCCGAGCGCGTGGCGCTGGTCGAGGCCTACGCCAGAGCGCAGGGCATGTGGCGCGAGGCCGGCACGCCTGATCCGGTGTTCACCGACACTCTGGAGCTGGATCTCGACGCGGTTGAGCCCAGCATCGCGGGCCCCAAGCGGCCGCAGGACAAGATCCGGCTTTCGGACGCCAAGGCGTCCTTCGCCGGCACGCTGGAGACGACCTTCGGCGTCTCGCGCGAAGCGGGGAGCACGCGCGTTCCGGTCGACGGCGCCGACCACCACCTCAGGCACGGCGACGTGGTGATTGCCGCGATCACGAGCTGCACCAACACGTCCAACCCGAGCGTGATGGTGGGCGCCGGGCTGCTGGCGCGCAACGCCGTGGCCCGGGGGCTCAGCGTCAAGCCCTGGGTCAAGACCTCGCTCGCGCCGGGCTCCAAGGTGGTCTCGGACTATCTGGCGAGGGCGGGCCTGCAGGACGATCTCGACGCGCTGGGCTTCAACCTCGTGGGCTACGGCTGCACGACCTGCATCGGCAACTCGGGGCCGCTCGCGCCGCCGCTGGCCGACGCCGTCGAGGGCGGCGACCTGGTGGTCTGCTCCGTGCTCTCGGGCAACCGCAACTTCGAGGGCCGCATCAGCCCGCACGTGAAGGCGAACTACCTGGCCTCGCCGCCGCTGGTGGTGGCCTACGCGATCGCGGGTTCCATGACGCGCGATCTCGGCACGGAGCCGCTGGGTACCGGCCGCGACGGCGAGCTGGTCTACCTGCGCGATATCTGGCCGTCGGCGGCGGAGATCCGCGACACCGTGCAGAGCGCGATCACGCCCGAGATGTTCCGCGAACGCTACGGCGATGTCTTTACCGGCGACGACGACTGGCGCTCCATCGCGGCGCCGGCCGGCCAGACTTACGCCTGGGACGCGGGCAGCACCTACGTTCAGCACCCGCCCTATTTCCAGGGCATGGCGGCCGAGCCGCAGGCGCCGACGGACGTCACGGGCGCGCGCATCCTCTGCCTGCTCGGCGATACCATCACCACCGACCACATCTCGCCGGCCGGCGCCATCGGCGCGGAGACGCCGGGCGGGGCCTACCTGCTGGAGCGCCAGATCAGGCGCGCGGACTTCAACTCCTACGGCGCGCGGCGGGGCAACCACGACGTGATGATGCGGGGGACCTTCGCCAACATCCGCATCCGCAACGAGCTTGCGCCCGGCACCGAGGGCGGCATCACCCGCCTCATGCCGGGCGGCGCCGAGATGCCGGTCTACGACGCCGCCATGGCTTACCAGGCCGAGGGCGTGCCGCTGGTGGTGTTCGCGGGCAAGGAGTACGGCACCGGCTCGTCCCGCGACTGGGCGGCCAAGGGCACGCGGCTGCTGGGCGTGCGCGCCGTCATCGCCGAGAGCTTCGAGCGCATCCACCGCTCCAACCTGGTGGGGATGGGCGTGCTGCCGCTCGAGTTCACCGAAGACACGACGCGGAAGAGCCTGGGGCTCGACGGCAGCGAGCAGGTCGACCTGGAGGGCATCGCCGGCGGCATCACGCCCCGCATGACCGTGACCTGCCGCATCCGCCGCGCCGACGGCTCCGTGCAGGAGGTTCCGCTCCGCTGCCGGATCGACACCGCCGACGAGGCCGACTACTACCGCCACGGCGGCATCCTGCACTACGTGCTGCGAGGCCTCGCCAAGGCAGCGTAGACGACCGGCCGCACGATTCTACTCGGCGGCCCGGTCGGCTGCCGGATCGCCCAGCGTCTCGAGGGCGAGGGCGCGGAGCTTGTGCTTCTGCACCTTGCCGCTCGCGGTCATGGGGAATGCCTCCACCGGCAGCACGTGGCGCGGGATCTTGAAGCTCGCGATGCGGCCCTTGCAGTAGGCGGCGATCAGCTCGCTCGTGACGGCCTTGCCCGGCGCGGTCACGACGAATGCCACGGCGACCTCGGCAAGCCGCGGGTCCGGGTAGCCCACCACCGCCACCTGGTCGATCGCCTCGTGGGCCATGAGGAAGGCCTCGACCTCCGCCGGCGAAACGTTCTCGCCGCCGACCTTGAGCTGGTCCTTGAAGCGGCCGACGAAGCGGATGTGCCCGTCGGCGCGGAGCAGCGCGGTATCGCCGGTCTGCAACCAGCCCTCGGCGTCGATGGCTTCCGCCGTCTCCTCGGGCTTCCTGTAATAGCCTTGCGTGATCATGTAGCCGCGGATCAGCAGCTCGCCCTCCTCGCCGGCCGCGACCTCCCGCCCGGTCTCGGGATCGACGACCTTGATCTCGAAGCCCGGCGCGGGAAAGCCGGAGGCGTCCGAGCGCTGCTCGGGCGTCGAGTTGCCGAACGACATGGTGGCGAAGGTGAAGGTTTCGGTCATGCCCCAGCCGGTGAAGGTGGGCACGATCTCGGACTGCACGCGCCGGGCGATGCGGGCGGAGCTGGTCATGCCGGACGGGAAGGTGCCGAAGCGGAGGCTGGAGATGTCGCGCGGCGTGCGCGCGAGGGAGTCGAGATACTCCTTGTAGTGGGTGTCGAAGCCGTGGGTGATGGTGCCCTTCTCGGCCTCGACGAGGCGCATGCACTCGTCGGCGTCGAAGCGGTCCAGCAGCACGTGCTTGGCCCCCGCGATCACCGCGATCAGCCCGGCCTCGCTGAAGCCGTACATGTGGAAGAGAGGCAGCGGGTTGACGATCGCGTCTTCGAAAGTGAGGCCGATGCGGTTGGCGCGCTCGCGCATGTTGCGGATCATCACGTGGGTGTGGAGCACGCCCTTGGGATGCCCGGTGGTGCCCGAGGTGTAGCCGATCATCACCGGCGCGTCGGGATCGACGGCGTCGGCGCGCGCAGCCAGCGCGGCGTCGCTCACCCCCTCGCCGCCGGCGAGCATCGCCTCCCAGCCGAGCGCTCCGGGCACGTCGCTCTCGCCGACCACGACCAGGCGGCGGAGGCGCGGGAAGCCCTCAATGTCCGCGGCGCGCGGGTCCTGCGCCGCGAGACCGGGCAGCACGTCCGCCAGCATGGCCGCGTAGTCGACGGGGCCGGAGCGGTCGATGCTGATCCAGGTGCCGCTGTCGGACTGGCGCACCGTGTAGGCCACGTCGTCGGTGCGGTAGCGGGTGTTGAGCGGCACCAGCACGGCGCCGACCTTGGCGATGGCGAAGGTGAGGAACAGCCATTCCGGCCGGTTGTTCATCCAGAGCGCGACGTGCTCGCCCGTCTCCACACCGAGCGCCATCAGCCCCCTGGCGACGCGGTCCACCTCCCGGTCGAACGCGTGGTAGGTCCAGCGTGCGCCGTCGCAGACCAGCGCCTCGCGCGCCCCCCAGCGCCGGGCCGCCTCCGCCGGCAGGTCGCCCAGCCGTTCCTTCCGATACCACTCGGGCACGGTCCTCGCCCTCAGCTCCGCAACTTCTCGCCCGCCGGATCGTAGAACGGCGTGAGCGAGACCGTCGCCGGCACGCGCTCACCGGCGATATCGACTTCGTAGGCGCCCTCGTCGAGCGTCTCCCACCGGCGCGGCTCCTCGCTCTCGAGATAGCCCATGCCGACCGGCCGCTCGAAGCCGTAGCCGAACGCCGCAGACGTGATACGGCCCACCACCCTGTCGTCCAGGTAGATCGTCTCGTCGTGGAACATGAAGGGCTCGGGCGCATCGAGCATCACGTGGACGAGGCGCTGGGTGAGCCCGCTCTCGCGCTGGCGCTCCAGCGCCGCGCGGCCGATGAAGTCGCAGTCCTTCCTGAAGGAGACGGCGAAGCCGAGGCCGGCTTCGAGCGGGGTCTCGGCCTGGGTGATGTCGTGGCCCCAGTGGCGGTAGCCCTTCTCGCTCCTGAGCGAATCCATGGCGTGGATGCCGCAGAGACGCACGCCGAGGTCGGCGCCGGCCTCCATCAGCCGGTCGAAGATCGGCACGACGTACTCGGTCGCAATGTGCAGCTCCCAGCCCAGCTCGCCCACGTAGGAGACCCGCATCGCCCGCGCGTGGGCGTAGCCGATGTCGATGTCCTGGCAGGTGCCGAAGGGGAAGGCCTCGTTGGAAAGGTCGGCATCGCTGACCCGGCTCAGCAGTGTCCTGGCATTGGGGCCCATCACGGCGAGCACGCCGGAGCCCGAGGTCACGTCGGTCAGGTAGACCTGCGCGCCGTCGCTCAGGTTGCGCTCGATCCAGGTCAGGTCGCGGGTCTGGGAGGCCGCCGCCGTCACCACCAGATAACGGTCGCCGGCAAGGCGCGTGACGGTGAGGTCCGCCTCGATCCCGCCCCGCTTGTTGAGAAGCTGCGTGTAGACGACCTTGCCAGCCGGCACGGCGACGTTGTTGGCGCAGAGGCGCTGCAGCTCTCGCTCCGCATCGGGACCCTGGACCAGGTACTTCGCGAAGAAGCTCATGTCGAGGATACCGACGGCGTTGCGCACGGCGCCGTGCTCGCCCCGCACGCAGTCGAACCAGTTCTGCTTGCCCCAGGCGTACTCGTAGGCGGGCTCCGCGCCATCCGGGGCGAACCAGTTGGCGCGCTCCCACCCCGCCGCCTCGCCGAAGCATGCGTTGTGAGCGGCGAGGCGCGCGTGCAGCGGGCTGAGCCGCACCGGGCGCGCGGTCTCCACCTGCCGATGCGGCCAGTGCATCTGGTAGAGCAGGCCGAGGCTTTCCCGCGTACGATCGGCCAGGTAGCGGCGGTTGTTCTGGAAGCCGGCGAAGCGCGAGATGTCGAGCTCGGCCAGGTCCACCGTCGGCTGACCCTCGACGATCCACTCCGACATCACCTTGCCGGCGCCGGCGGCACTGAGGATGCCTTGCGAATTGAAGCCGGCGGCGACGAAGAAGCGCGCGAGCTCGGGCGCCTCGCCGAGCACGAACTTGTTGTCCGGCGTGAAGCTCTCGGGCCCGTTCATGAACTGGCGGATGGGCGCCTGCTCGAGCACCGGCAGGAGCTCCATCGCGTTGGTCATGGGCAGCTCGAAATGGTCCCAGTCCTCTGCCAGCTCGACGAACTCGGCGCCTGCGGGCAGGTTCTCCAGCGGCAGCGGCTTGCACACCGGCTCGAAAGAGCCGACGAGCAGGCGGCCGGCATCCTCCTTCACGTAGATGTAGCCGTCGGTGTCGCGGATGATCGGCGCGTCGGGGGAAAGCCCCTCGATGGGGTCGGTGACGACGTACATGTGCTCGGCGGCGTAGAGCGGCACGCTCACGCCCGCCATCAGCCCGATCTCGCGGGCCCAGATGCCGCCGCAGTTGACGACCGTCTCGCAGGCGATGGTGCCGCGCTCCGTGCGAACGCCGGTGACCGCGCCGTTGCTGCGCTCGAAGCCGGTGACCGCCGTCTCCTCGAAGATACGGGCACCGCCTGTGCGCGCGCCCTTGGCGAGCGCCATCGAGGTATCGACGGGATTGGTCTGGCCGTCGCCGGGGATGTAGATCGCGCCCTTGATTCGCGAGACGTCCATTTGCGGATAGAGCGTCTTCACCTCGTTCAGCCCGATCTCATGGGCTTCGACGCCGAAGCAGTCGCCGAGCGCAGCCATGCGCCTGATCTCGGTGAGCCGTTCATCGGTGCGCGCGATGGGCAGGCTGCCCTTGCGGCGGAAGCCGGTCGCCTGGCCGGTCTCGGCCTCCAGCGACTCGTAGAGGCCGACGGCATAGCGCGCGAGCTCGGTCAGCGTGGAGGTCGCGCGAAGCTGGTTGATAAGGCCCGCGGCGTGCCACGACGTGCCGCCGGTGAGGTGCCCGCGCTCGAGCAGGACCACGTCGCGCCGCCCGAGCTTGGTCAGGTGATAGGCGATGCTGCAGCCGATGATGCCGCCGCCGACGATCACCACCTCGGCCTGGGTGGGAAAGGCCTCCGTCATCGCTCAGTGGCCCGCATGGGACCTCCCAAATCGTGCTTCCTCATGGCGCTTGCGGAATCCCTAGCACGGCCGTCTCCGCCGGAAAACGGAGCGCGGCGGAGCGGGCGCAGCGCGAGCCCCCGCCGGCTCGCACGGGGTTTGCATTCCCGCGGCGCTCTTCGCATAGTGCGCGCCAACCGGGGTGGACCCGGCGATCGAACACCCAAAAGGAGAGGGAGACAATGGCAGTCAGCGCGGGCGACAAGGTGCCGTCGGTGAACTTCAAGATGTTGACGGCGGACGGACTCTCGGACGTATCGAGCGACGACTACTTCGGCGGCAAGAAGACTGCGCTCTTCGCCGTCCCCGGCGCATTCACGCCGACCTGCTCGGCCAAGCACGTGCCGAGCTTCCTGGCGCAGGCCGATGCGCTCAAGGCCAAGGGCGTCGATCAGATCGCCTGCGTCTCGGTCAACGACGCGTTCGTGATGAAGGCCTGGGGCGCCGACACGGGCAGCGGCGATACCATCGACATGCTGGCGGACGGCAACGGCGAGTTCGCGCGGGCGACGGGCCTTACCCTCGATGCGCGCGGCTTCGGCCTCGGCGAGCGGACGACCCGGTTCTCCATGATCATCGACGACGGCACGATCACGGCCCTCAACGTGGAGGAGAATCCGACGGAGATGGTCGTGAGCAGCGCGGAGCACATGCTCACGCAGCTCTGAGCCGGACTATCCGCGCGAGGCCACTCGGAAAACGGCCCTTGCCTCAAGGCCCGCGCGCACCACATTGTTGAACATCGGCGGCCGCAAGCGTGAGGGCGCTTGCGGCCGCTCTACCCTGTTTCGACAAGACCGCATGCCAGTGCTTCGGCCGGCACGCGGACGCTCACGAGGAGGCATCAGGCGATGGCACTGAGGATTGGCGACGAGGCACCCAACTTCACGGCGGACACGACCGAAGGGTCGATCGACTTTCACGACTGGATCGGCGACGGCTGGGCCATTCTGTTCTCCCACCCCAAGGACTTCACGCCGGTCTGCACGACCGAGCTCGGCTACATGGCGGGGCTCAAGTCCGAATTCGAGAAGCGCAACTGCAAGGTCCTCGGTCTCAGCGTGGACGGCGTGAGCGACCACCACGCCTGGTCGAAGGACATCGAGGAAACGCAGGGTCACGCGGTGAACTATCCGCTGATCGGGGACCCCGATCTGAATATCGCGACCCTCTACGAGATGCTGCCGGCGGGCGCGGGCACGACGTCGGAGGGGCGCACGGCAGTGGACAACCTCACCGTCCGCACCGTCTTCCTCGTCGGGCCGGACAAGAAGATCAAGCTCTCCCTGACCTACCCGATGAGCACCGGCCGCAATTTCGACGAGGTGCTGCGGGTGCTCGATTCGTGCCAGCTCACGGCGAAGCACAAGGTGGCGACGCCGGTGAACTGGAAGCAGGGCGAGGACGTGATCATCGTACCCGCGGTCTCCGACGAGGAGGCCAGGAAGACCTACCCCGACGGCTGGAAGGCGCCGAAGCCCTATCTCAGGATCGTGCCGCAGCCCGAGTAGCGGCGCAGGGCCCGGAGGACCCCTCCTCTCCCCGGCCCCTCCGCCTGCTTGCCTGCGGGCGGAGGGCGGCCATCAGTCCTCCGCTCCTGTGCCGGGCGGCACGCGGTGCTCGATGGCAAGCGGTGTGAGTTCCTCGCGCACGCGAATCAGGACGGCCGCCAGCGTCTCGGCCCACTCCTCGGCGCCGTCCGGCGTGCCGATCAGGTCCTGGCGCACCTCGAACTCGATATGCGGCAGGCCGCGCCCCTGCCCGTGCACGGGAATGGAATAGTCCGACGGGCCGATGATGGCGTAGGGCTCGTTGTCGCCGATGTTGAGGCCGGGCCGGATCGCGTCGAGCGCGTCCTTCAGCGGCTGCACCAGGCGGTCGTCGTGCTCATAGAGAAGCCCGATCTCCCACGGGCGAGCGAAGCCCTGGAAGACCGGCGTGAAGCTGTGGACCGCGATCAGCATGGGCACCGCGCCTGCGCCGATGACCCGGTCCAGGTAGGCGGCGATGGCGTCGTGGTAAGGCCAGAAGAGCGCGTCCGTCCGCGCCGCCGCCTCGGCTTCCGAGACCGCCTTGTTGGCCGGCACCACCGTGCCGTCGCTCACCGGCGGCATGGCCGTGGGGCTCCCCAGGGGCCTGTTGCAATCCACGACCAGGCGCGAGTAGCCGGAGAGAAACGCCGGTGCGCCCAGCCGGGCGCTGAGGGACTCGGTGACCTTCGCCGCGCCGATGTCCCAACCGATGTGGCGGTCGAGCTCCGCCTGCTCGAGGCCGAGGCGCGCCATGTGGGCCGGCACGGCGTTGCTCGCGTGATCGCAGACCAGGACGAACGCCGGATCGTCGGGTCCGATGCGCGTGCAGGGCGGCGGATCGTCGCCGGCCATCCGCGACGCGTCGAACCAGGGAGTGGGTGCGCTCACCGCCCCTCCGTCGCGGAGATAGACTGAACGGGCGCCGAGGCGCCATCGCCGGCGCCGTTGTCTTCACTCCCGCAGGCGAGCAGGCGCAGCGTGCCGTGCTCCACCGAGAGCGCGAGGCGGCCGTTTACCAGGTGGAGCGCGGCATCACCGAAGAGCGAGCGGCGCCAGCCCTGCAGCGCCGGCACGCCGGCCGTCTCCCCGCGAGCGATCCGCTCCAGATCGTTGGCGCTCGCGATCAGCCGGCGGGCAACCCCGGTCTGCTCGCTCTTGAAGGTCAGCAGCACCTTGAGGAGGTCCGTCAACGCAGCGGGCGCCGACGACTTGTCGTTCCGGGGCGGCGGGGTGGGGCATTCCTCGTCCGGGAGCGCCAGGCCGCGCTTGACCGCCTCGAGCAGGGCCGCGCCGGTGGCGCTCTCGGCGGTCCGCTGGCTCACCGAGCGCAGCTTGGCAAGCTCCTTCACGGTGCGCGGGCGCTGTGCGGCAATTTCGCTGATCGCCGTGTCGCGGAGGACCCAGGCGCGGGGCTTGTCGCGCCGGTCCGCCTCGATCTCGCGCCATGCCGCGAGCTCGCGCAGGATCGCGAGGTAGCGCCGATCGCCGCTGCGAACCTTGAGCCGCCGCCATGCCTCCTCGGGCGGAGCCTCGTAGGTGGCGCGGTCCGTGATCACGGCGAGCTCCTCGTCGAGCCACGAGCGCCGCCCGGTGCGCTCCAGCTTCGCCGCGAGCTTCTCGTAGACGAGGCGCAGGTGGCTCACGTCGGAGAGCGCGTAGCGCAGCTGCCGCTCGGTCAGCGGCCGGCGCGCCCAGTCGGTGAAGCGCTGCGTCTTGTCGATGCGCCCGTTCGCGAGCTTCGCCACCAGCGTCTCGTAACCGACCGAATCGCCGAAGCCGCAGACCATGGCGGCGATCTGGGTGTCGAAGAGCGGGTGCGGCACGCCGCCGGCGAGCGGCAGCAGCACCTCCACATCCTGGCGCGCCGCGTGAAAGACCTTGAGAACGGGCGCACGAACCAGAAGCTCATAGAGGGGGCTGAGGTCGATCCCGTCCGCGAGAGGGTCCACGGCGACCGGCTCGCCCTCCGGCGGGCCGATCTGCAGCAGGCAGAGCTTGGCGCGATAGCTGCTCTCGCGCATGAACTCGGTATCGACCGTGACGAACCCCGCCTCGCGCCACGCCGCGCAGAGGCCGGCGAGCGTCGCGCTGTCGGTGATCAGCCGGGGTTCGCTCACGGGGCTCCGCAGGGCGGTATCACGCGGCGGCCGCCTCGGTCGCAGGCGCACCCCGACGGCTGGCGGCAGCAAGGGCAGCGCTCTGGCCCGTGCCGGTGATCCAGCCGCCGCCCAGCACCCGGTCGCTGTCGTAGAGGACGCAGGCCTGACCCGGCGCGGTGGCGGCCTCCGGCTCCTCCAGCGTCACTTCTGCGCTGCCGTCGGCCGCGCGCGTGAACCGTGCCGCAGCTCCGGGATGGCTGGAGCGGAGCCGGGCAATCACGGCCCGCTCCTCGCCGGGTGCCGGCATGTCCGATCCGATCCAGGCGAGGGGGCCGGTGAAGACGCGATCGCGCAGCAGCGCCGCTTGCGGGCCGACGACGACTTCGCGCTTCGCGGCATCGACCGCGAGCACGTAGAGCGGCTCCGGCCCTGCGATGCCAAGGCCGCGCCGCTGGCCCACGGTAAAATGGATGATGCCCTGGTGGCGGCCGAGGACCCGGCCCGCGCGGTCCACGATGGCGCCGGGCTCGGAGGCGCCGGGGCGGAGCCGCTCGATCACGCCGGCATAGCGCCCCGACGGCACGAAGCAGATGTCCTGACTGTCGGGCTTGGCGGCGACGGCGAGGCCGAGGCGGTCTGCGTGCGCCCGCACGGCATCTTTCGGCATGCCGCCGAGGGGGAAACGCAGGAATTCGAGCTGCGCCGGCGTCGTGGCGAAAAGGAAGTAGCTCTGATCGCGGGCGTGGTCGACCGCCCGGCGGAGTTCGGGCCCTTCCGGTCCGGCCGCGCGCCGCACGTAATGCCCGGTGGCGAGCGCATCCGCCCCGAGATCGCGCGCGAGGGCCAGAAGGTCGCGGAACTTCACGCGCTCGTTGCAGCGCACGCAAGGGATCGGCGTCTCGCCGCGCAGGTAGGCGTCGGCGAAATCGTCGATCACCGCCTCCCTGAAGCGTTCCTCGTAGTCGAGGACGTAGTGGCGAATGCCGAGCCGGTCGGCCACCCGGCGGGCGTCGTAGATGTCCTCCCCGGCACAGCAGGCGCCGGGCCGGGCGCGTGGCGCGGCCTGTGAATAAAGCTGGAGCGTGATGCCAACGACCTCGTAGCCTGCCTCCGCCAGGAGCGCAGCGGTCACCGATGAATCGACGCCGCCCGACATGGCGACGACGACGCGGGCCCCGCGGCCGAGGCCGAGATCGATGGAGGATGAGGGCATGGCGGGCACTATAGGGTCGCTCCGGGTCGGCGCAAGTCGCTGACCTGCCCCGTTTGAGTTCGCTGGGCCCGGCCCGCGCGTGCCGCGCATTGTCGAGCAACATGGCGAAAACCAATGCGTGCGGGCGAGGCAACTTGACTCTGATTAAGGCGGCCTCCTACGCTTCGATGGGGTAGCAGCCCTTTGCAGGAAAACGACAGCCATCAGGCTGCGAAAACGATCAGGGAGAGTTCCAATGAAATCGTTGAAACGATTGGCCGTGCTCGCATGCGCGGGCGCCTTCGTCGCTGGCGCTTTGTCCGCTCCGTGGGCTACCGCGAAAGCCGAGGGAACAGGCACGCTCCAGGGCGACGGCAAGGCAATGGTGATGTTCGTCATGACGGCGTCGAACGTTTACGGCGCCAATCAGATCAAGGGAGCCGAGCAGGAGGCCGAGCGGCTCGGTTGGGATCTCACCGTGTTCCAGCACAATTTCTCCCAGCCGGAGCAGGACGCGCAGGTTCAGCAATACATCGCGAGCGGCGCGGAGCCGGAGGTGATCATCTTCTGGCCGTGGGTGGCCGATGCGGCGATCAACGCCGTGCGCCAGCTCGCCCGCCTCGCTCCGGTCATCCAGCTGACTCAGGAGCCGAACGAGCAGTCCTGGCCCTACGTCCAGGCGTATTCCGGAGCCAACCAGATCCTGATCGGCGAGACGCTCGGGCACATGATGCTGCAGGCGCGTGAGGCTGCGCGCGCGGCCGGCATGGAGTTCAAGAGCCCCGAGGGGAACCTGCTGATATTCCAGCACCCCGAAGGCGAGAAGACCGGCGTCGAGCGGATGAAGGGCTTCCTGGCGGTGACCGCCGATGAGCCCTTCAACATCATCCACACCGAGTGGGGGCCCAACAGCCCCGAGACCGGCTACCAGATCGGCAGTCAGGTGGTGCCGAAATTCAAGGGCCAGTTCGACTTCCTGTTCGTGTCCAACCAGCAGGCGGCGAACGGCATCATCCGTGCTCTCAAGGAGAACGGGATCGCGCCGGGCGAGGACGTCTACATCGTTTCCGGCGACTGCTCCGGCAGTCTCGACGCGGTGAAGAACGGCGAGACCTTCGGCACCGGCATTCAGCCGGCAGCCGTCGAAGGCGCGCTTGCGGTCCGCTCGGCGGCCAAGTTCGTCGCCCACCAGCGGATCGAAGGCGACGTGATCCAGCTGGAGGTCGAGGCCGAGGCGCCAGAGGCCGAGAACACGCCGCCAGCGAAGTACAACTACATGCCGCACGCTCCCGCGATCGGAGCGGAGGGTGTCGCCAACACGAGAATCTGGGGCTACACGGCGGACGAGATCTGCGCCGCCGGCTGAAGATTCCGTGCTGTGCCGGAAGAAGCCGCGGAGACAAGCGGTCTGAACGAGGAGACGGCGCCGCTGCTGCGACTCAGCGCGCGCCGTCTCTCCAAACGCTACGGTAGCGTCCAGGCGCTCGACAACATCGACTTCGAGTTGCGACCGGGCGAGGTCATGGCGTTGCTCGGTGAGAACGGCGCCGGCAAGAGCACGCTCGTCAAGATTCTTTCCGGCCTCGTCCAGCCCGATTCGGGCACGATCGAGATCGACGGAAAGCCTGCGTCGCTTTACCCGAGCGCACGATCCCAGTCGGCGGGCGTGGCCGTCGTCCACCAGGAATACAGCTCCGTTCCCACCCTCAGCGTGGCCGAGAACCTGGTGCTCGGCCAGAAGGGCATTCCGCCAATCTGGCTGCCGCGCGAGCTCAACGCGCGCGCGCGGCGGCTGCTCGCCGGCGTCGGCCTGGACTACCTCGATCCGCGCACGCCGGTGGAGAGGCTCAGCGTCGCCGAGATGCAGCTGCTCGAGGTCGCGCGCCTGCTCGTGCGCGACGCGCGCATCCTGATCTTCGACGAGCCGACGGCTGCGCTTGCCGATCGCGAGATCGAACGCGTGCTCGCCGTCATCAAGCGGCTCTCGGCCGAGGGGCGGAGCGTCATCTACGTCACGCACCGGCTGCCCGAGGTGTTCCGCCTCGCCCATCGCGTGACGGTGTTTCGGAACGGGCAAAGCCTGCCGGCCAGGTCCGCGAGCGAGCTCGACGTGGACGCGGTCATCGCGATGATGCTGGGCCGCGAGCTCGGCACGATGTTTCCCGCCCGCGGCTCGCTCTCCGACGAGCCGCTGCTCCGCGTCGACGGGCTGCTGGCGGAAGGGCTCGAAGAGCCGGTAAGCCTGAACGTCCACCCGGGCGAGATCGTGGGCCTGACCGGACAGCTCGGGAGCGGCGCCAACGCGGTGGTCCAGTCGCTCGCCGGAATGCTGCCCCCGCTTGCTGGCCGGGTCGCGCTGAAGGGCGACGAGTTGTCGCTGCGCAGCCGGGCCGCCACTCTCAGGAGCGGCATCGCCTACTGCACGGCAGACCGCAAGAGGGACGGCATCTTCGCCGGGCGGCCGATCCGCGAGAACCTGTCATCGCCCTGGGTGCGCGCGGTGTCGTCGGCTGGCTGGATCTCGGGGCGACGTGAGCGCATCCGCTCGCGCGAGATCGCGGCGGAGTTCGCCATAGACGTGAAGCGCCTCGGTGCGGCGGTGGGCGCTCTCAGCGGCGGCAACCAGCAGAAGGTCGCGGTCGGCAAGTGGCTCGGCACCGATCCCGGCGTGATCCTGCTGGAGGAGCCCACGCGCGGCGTCGATATCGGCGCGCGCGCCGAAATTTACCAGCGGCTGCGCGATCTTTGCAGCGCCGGCGTCGGCATCGTGGTTGCAAGCTCCGACACCTCGGAGATTCTCGGGCTGTCGGACACGATCGCCACGTTCTATCGCGGCCGGATGATCCGCATCCTGCCCCACCACGAATGGACGGAAGACGCGCTGGTGCGGGAAGTCATGCACCGGGAGGACGAGGCGCCGGCGAAAACCGGCGGGGCCGAAGCGTGAGACTTTCGGGGGCGGTTCGCCTGCCGGAGGGTCGCGTCTGGGACTGGCTGCCGCTCGCCATCATCATCGGGCTCGCGCTCGCCGGCATCATCGTGGCGGTCATCATCACGCCGAGCTTCCTCACCGTCGACAACATCCGCGCCATTCTGCGCAACGCGTCGATCGTCGGCATCGTTGCCGTCGCCATGACGCCGATGACGCTGTCGGGCAACTTCGTCTCGCTCGCCATCGGCCAGTCGGCGATGCTGGCGATGGTGTGTTTCGTGGCACTGGTCGGCGGCGGATGGCCACAGCCACTCGCCATAATCGTGGTCGTCGCCGGGCTGATCGTCGTGGGCGTGATGCAGGGCGTGATCGTCGCCACCGGGCTCAACCCGATCATCACCACGCTCGCGGCCGGCGCCATCATCTTCGGTGTCGTGACGGAGATCACCGGGGCCGGCATCGTGCGGACCGGCGACTACCTCATCGGCTGGGGCAGCGGCACCGTCGTCGGGATTCCGATCCAGGTTCTGATCTTCTTCATCTTCACCGTCGTCGTGTCGATCCTCATGTCCCGCACCGTGCTCGGGCGGGAGACCACGCTGGTGGGCGCCAATCGCGCGACCGCGCGGATCAGCGGCATCTCGTTCACCCGCGTCACCATCCTGGCATTCGTGATCTTTTCGGTCGGCCTCGCCATCGCGGGCATCCTCAACGGCGCCGCCTTCAACCAGGCCACGTCGCGCTCGTTCCCCAACCTGACCATCGATGCGATCGCCGCGCTGCTGGTGGGCGGCACCGCAATCCAGGGCGGGCACGGCTCGCCGCTGCGTTCGGCCGGCGGCGCCCTCTTCATCGCGGTCATTTCCAGCATGATGGTGCTCAACGACTTCAGCACCGGCGGGCGGCTCGCGGTGCAGGGCGGCGTCGTCGTCGCCGTCGTGGTGCTTCTCCACGAGCTGCGCCGCCGCCGGGAGGTGCGCTGATGGTCGCCCACGCCATGGGCAAGCTGCGGCCCTACGCGCTGCCTCTGATCGTGCTGCTGATCACGTGGGGCATCATCGCCGGGATCACGCCGAGCTTCCGCGGCGTCGGTAGCATCTTCGCGGTGCTGGAGGGCTTTCCGCTCGTCGGGCTCGCGGCTCTGGGTCTCGCGGTCACGATCATCGCCGGCGAGCTGGACCTCTCCGTCGGCTCGATGGCGGCCCTCGCCGCGGTAGTGGCGGTGCTGACGTCGCCGACCGGCCTCGTCCCCTGCATCCTGATCGCCACGCTGGTGGGCGTCGTCGTCGGTGCCGTGCAGGGCACGCTGATCGGCTACCTGCGGATCAACTCCCTCGTGTTCACCATCGGCACACTAATTTTGCTGCGGGGCCTCACCTACATCGGGAGCGACAACGCGCCCATCATCATCCAGAACATCACGATCACGGACCCGCTGCTGGATCGCTACGTCGTCTTCTCCATCAGCAGCATCACGGCGGTGACGGTGTTCATCCTCGCGGGCCTCTTCCTCACCTACACGCGCTGGGGCCGCGAGATCTACGCCATCGGCGGCGCGCGCAACGAGGCCATTGCCGCCGGCGTGCCGCGCATACGGCCGCTGACCGTGAGCTTCGCCATCTCGGCCGGATGCGCGAGCCTCGCCGGCGCGCTCGCGGCCACGCGCGGCGGCAGCGCGGCGCCCCAGAACTACGCGGACCTGCTGCTGAGCGGGGCGGCGGCTGCGCTGCTCGGCGGCATCAGCCTTTACGGCGGGCGCGGCACGGTGATCAACGTCGCTCTCGGCGTCGCCGTGCTTACCGTGGTCGCCACCGGGCTGGCGGCGCGGGGCAGCACCGCCTACCTGGTGCAGCTCGTCACCGGCGCGCTGCTGCTCACGATGATCGCCATCGAATTCCTCGCGGGCCGCCTCACCATCCGAGACACGGTCTTCGGTGCCGGGCTGCGCGGGCAAACGCGAGGGTCGGCGGAGGCTGGCGACCGGCAGGAGGAGTGAGCGATGGCGGGGCGTCTCGACGGAAAGACCGCGATCGTGACCGGGGCTGCGACGGGGATCGGCTCGGCGACGGCGCGACTCTTCGTCGCTGAGGGGGCAAGAGTGTTCGCTGCCGACATCAAGGAGCCGGGCGACGCGCTCGCGGCTGCACTGGCGGAGAACGGCGAGCGCCTGCGCTTCCACACTCTCGATATTCGGAGCGAGGAGGCCTGGTCCGCCGCCCTCGCCCGCTGTGCGGACGAGTTGGGAAAGCCCGACGTCCTCATCAACAACGCGGGTGCCCTCGGCAGCGGCAGGCCGGTACACGAGGAGACTCTGGAAGGCATGACGGCCGCCTTCGAGAGCAACGTGCTCGGCATGTTTCTCGGCATGAAGACGGTCGTTCCAGCGATGATCGAGCGGGGCGGCGGCGCGATCGTCAACGTGTCCTCGGTCTGGGGCTGGTCCGGCGTCGAGAACAACGCCGCCTACCAGACGTCGAAGGGGGCTGCGGTGATGCTGTCGAAGAACGCCGGCGTCACCTACGCGCCCCACAACATCCGCGTGAACTGCCTGCTGCCGGGATATGTCGACACCCCGATGTCGCGCGGCGTCACCGAGGACGAGGCAAGGATGCTGATCGACTTCACGCCGCTCGGGCGCTGCGCGGAGCCGCACGAGATTGCGCCCATGATCCTGTTCCTCGCCTCGGACGAAGCCAGCTTCGTTGCGGCCGGCAACTACATGGTCGACGGCGGAATGGCGGCGCTCTAGGCGGAGAGCCGCGCCGTGATCTACGACGAGCCGCGCTTCCTTCCCGGCGGGGACCGCTTCGTGCTCGTCGAGCTCGGCAACGAGATGAGCCTCGATCTCAATTTCGTGGCGCACGGCCTGGCGCACGCGATCGCGGCCGAACGCGTCAAAGGCGTGATCGAGACCGCGCCCGCCTACGCCTCACTCTTGGTCCACTATGACCCTTCAGAGGTCTCCCTCGATCGCTTGACGGAAGAGGTCGGCGGCCTCGCCCGCTCTCTCGGCTCGTCCGACGAGATGACGCTGGAGAGCAGGCTGTTCTACTTCCCGACCGCCTACCTCGACCCGTGGAGCGCGGAGGCGGTGGACCGCTACATCGCCGAGGTGGCGGAGAAGACGCGAGACCCCAAGCTGCTGGTCGAGTCCAACGGCCTCGGCGATGTCGGGGAATTGGTGCGGATACACGCCGCCACGGAATACTGGGTTGCGGCGATCGGCTGGTGGCCGGGCGTGCCCTTCATGATGCCGCTCGACCCGCGCTGCCGCCTGACAGCGCCCCGCTACAACCCGCCGCGGCTCTGGACCAAGAAGGGCACGGTCGGCGTCGGCGGCGGCACGACGGGCATCTACCCGGAGGACCTGCCGGGCGGCATCCAGATCTTTGCGCGCATCCCCGTCCCGATCTGGGACCGCGACCGGCGGTTTCCGATCTTCGAGGACTCGATCTGCCTGTTGCGCCCCGGTGACCGCGTGAAGTTCGTGCCCTGCGAGCTCGGCGAGTTTGGCGCGGTCGAGCGCATGGTGGACGAGGCCACCTATCCCTTCAACGTCGTCGAGTACCAGACCTTCTCCGTGCCGCGCTACCGCGCCTGGCTGAAGACCATCGACGACGAGAAGCAGTTCTGATCCACCCATGTCCTGCACCACACGTGCAGGGAGTCGGCGCGGCGCGAGGCCGCCGTGCTATGGTGCCGGCGCTCTTTCGGTCGCGCCAAGACCAGAGAAACAAGGGGAGATGAGCGATGGCCATTCGCCAGATCGCCAAGATGGGGCATCCCGTGTTACGCAGGAAGGCCGCCCCGGTCGACGACCCGACGGATCCGGAAATCGCGCGCCTCGCGGCGGACATGCAGGACACGCTGGAATGGATCGGCGCTGCGGGTATTGCCGCGCCTCAGGTCTATGACAGCCGGCGTGTCGTGGTCTATCGCATCCTGGCCGACCGCATCCCGTCCGGCGTCGCTCTCGAGCCGCTGCCGTGGACAGTGATGGTCAACCCCGTCATCACGCCGCTCAGCGAGGAGGTCGGCCTGATCTGGGAGCGTTGCCTGTCGCTGCCGGGACTCCACGGCAAGGTGCCGCGCTACAAGCGGATCGAGATCGCGTATCAGACGCTGGAGGGAGAGAGCCAGCGGCGGGCCGTCGAGGATTGGCACGCGATGCTTCTGCAGCACGAGTGCGATCACCTGGACGGCGTTCTCTATCCGATGCGGATGACCGACCTCTCCACCCTGGCGTTCAATGCCGAACCCGGTGTGCTCGCCGAGGAAGCCGAGACAACGCCGGACCTGGACATGGCACTCCGCGCCATGGTCGAGGCGTGGCCGGCCCGCGAGAAATGGCTCTCGAGCTGACCGGAGCACGGTCGGCCGGATGAGGGCGTGGCGGTGCCGCCCGATTGCGCCCGCGGCGGCACGAAAGGAGCGCGCGCCTACTGGCCGATGAGGCGCTGCTTCTCCCAACCCTGCTCGTAAGGGGTCCACATCAGGGACATCAGCTTGACGCGCTTGAACTTCCACTCGCCATCGACGCGCAGATAGTCGTCCTCATACTTCGCGGCGCCCCAGATCGGTTGGCGCCCGTCGTCCTGGGGAAAGCTGCAGGGCTCCAGCAGAAGCCACTTGCCCGTCGCCGTGTCGCCGTCGATATCGATGATGGGGTTCATGACGTAGTGCACCGCGAAGGGAAGGTGCTGCAGCGCGCGGATGGCCTCGCGTCCCTCATGAGTGCCGAAAACATCGGTTTCGAATACGCCGTCTTCAGTAAACAAATTGGCCCAATTGTCGCAATCGTGGGCATCGGCATAGTAGCAATACAAACTTCTCAAGCGCTTGATTTCCTCGATATCCCGCAGATATTGGATATTCTTCTCAAGTTCGCTTGAAGTCATACCTGTCTCTCCCATCGATTGATCGAATTGCTCGACATCGCGAGCAAGTCCTTCACCAGCGCGCAGCAATTCCCCATAGTTCCGGCACAGGGATGCCGTTGTCAACGGCACAGCACAGGCCGTGATCGGGGCGAGAATCGTGTCAGGCCTCCGGCGGCGACGTGCAGACCTGCTCGTAGGCGAAACGCTCGGCGATCAGGCCGTTGTAAGCAAATATATCGAGTGTCGCTTCGAAGGCCGCAGGCGTGATCTCGATGTGCGGCGTCCAGCAGCCGAGCCGCTGGTAGGCCGCGATGCATCGGTCCAGCGCCGCCGCGTCGATTCCCGGGAAGAAGGAGTGCTCGGCCCGCGCGATCTCGGCGGCTGGCGCTTCGTTGAGCCAGAGCCGGGCCTTGCGGTAGGCGCGGGTAAAGGCGCGGGCCGTGGAGGTCTCCAGCCAGTCCGGCCGGGCGCACAGGCTGGAAAAGCCGCAGCGGCCGACCTGCCGGCCGACCTGCGCCACGATATGGCCGATGCCGTCCGCTTCCAGCTGCTGGGGGAACGGCCCCTGCTGCTGCACGTACTGACCCGCGCCGTCGCGAAAGGCGCGGTCGATCTCCGAGGCGCCGCCAGGGTGGATCGCCTTCAGCCGGTCGTAATCGATGCCGGCCCTGTGGCAGGCGTACTTGAACATGGCGAGCGGCTGGCCGCCGCCGAACAGCACCACTTCGGCCCCCTCCAGCTTGCGCCAGTCGAAATCCGGGTCGGGCTCCCGCGCGGTGAGGAAAAAGCCGTCCGTCTCGTTGATCTGGGCGAAGTGGACGACGCCGGGGTCTTCGCCCTTGGAAAGCGGCCCGAAGGCCTGGCTCGGCGCAGACTGCACGACGTGGGCCGTGCCGTCCTTCAGAGCCGCGATGGCGGAACTCCCCGGCGGCGAGACCGACCAGTTTCCCTCCAGTTCCTCCTCGGCCAGGAAGCCGCCTGCCATCGTCGCGATGAGCGGCGAGTAGAAGGCCGAGAACAGGGTGAACTGGATGTCGATACGAGTCATCGGCGGCGCTCCTCGGGCCCGATTGCGGTAGGCGCGGTCCTGCCAACCGGCAATGCCGCCCCGTCCGTCGAACTGTT
>LXNI01000718.1_pt1 | contig 35878 bp, 33 predicted proteins | sample 809091 | NCBI WGS metagenome assembly LXNI01 (sample SAMN04870527, study PRJNA318959) | sponge metagenome | biome: 01000161; feature: marine sponge reef; material: water | host: Sarcotragus foetidus | place: Greece: Milos, Mediterranean Sea | collected 2013-05-29 | depth 5-7 m
CACCCGCGGCACCGGCTGATGCACCGGGTGACGGTGCTCAACCACGAGGTGCCCAGACCTTAAAGATCGCTGCCTTCTGCGACGCCGCGAGTATTGAAATCGTGCCGCACTGCGTGCTGTTCGGCTCGGGTCATCCGGCGCCCCTGCATCTCAACGCGGCCCGCCGCTCGATGCCCATGCTGGAACGCCTGTATTGCGATTTCGAGGTCGAGCTCTGCGGCGGTTTGGTAATCCCGTTCAGGAGCCTACCTGCGCACCGTAGCAACGAGCCCGGCCGAAACGCCGCCCCGGTTCAGGCCCGAAGCGAGATCGATAACGATCGCATCGGCCGTTTCTTCAGCGGCCGGACATTCCAACGATCGTGATATTTCCGAAAACGCTTCCGGCACCACGAGTTCGATCGAGCCCCGCCGCCCGCCGGACATCAGGCGGCGCCTCCCGGCCGAAGTCGCTTCCGCGGCAGCGGGCCGGCCGAAACATTCGGCATAGCGCGCGAGCACGGCGTTGAGATGCCGCACAACGTTGGCGGCAAGCCGGGGATTGCACAACCGGTCGTAGGCGCCGTGCCGCACGAAATAACCGCGGTCGTGGTCGACCAGGGTATCGGCGAAGACCCTGACGTTGTCGAGCGTGTTGGCGGCGAACAGGGCTTCGGCGATCCTTCCGGCAATCTTGAAATCATCCCGCTCGGCCTGCGAAGGATCGAAGCCCGCGGTGCGCAAATGGACGGAGGCACGCAAACCGACGCCGCCGACGAGCCTGTCGATCCCGAGCAGCGATTCGCAAACCGGCGCCTCTGCCGGGAGGCGGAACACAAGGCCGGCAAGCGTTCCGGCCAGTGCCGGCTGCGCCTGTAACGCCTCGATCCGTTCCCGGTCGGAAATATCGAAGCCATGGTTGACGACATGGAAATAGCGGCCGGCCTCGGCGCGCAGTTCGTCATGGGAGCGTAACCGCGACAGATAGAGCGGAACGCCGGCACCGGCCGCCGCAGCAGCGATATCCGGCAGGCTGCGCTCGGCCGCTGCTATGTCGAAACCGGCTTCCCACCCGGCCAAGAGATCTGCGCATTCCGCAATGAGCGCGCGCGCGCGCCGATCGGGCAGGCCGAAGGTGAACAGCGTGTAGGCGATGCCGTGTTTAGCCAGCGCGCGCAGCCGGTCGCGCCGTACCGGCGTCGCAAGGTCGCTCAGCGGAATCCGCAGGTGGCGGACGCCCATTTCCCACAGGCCGAGCAGCGGATAGTCGTTGCGCGCCAGCTTGCGGCCGAACTCGTCCAGCCCGCCAGATGGCGGCACTTCGACCGTTTCCATCCAGTCCTGCCGCATGTCGAAACCGAAGACGCCGCGGCGGATCAGCTTCGGGTGCGACGCCGCGAGCGGCGAGGGCATGGCCTCCGGCGATACAAGGGTGTCGGCCGTCTCGCCATGAGTGCGCACCGGCTCACAGACATGGTCGCGCTCGTGCAGGTGAACTACGAAATATCCGAGCTTAGGCCGGTCGTTGCGGCCGGCCTCGTCGTCCGGTCCTGGCGGCGCGCGGTACATCTCGCTGTAGTCCTGCCGGACGAAGGCGGTCGACGGCAGCAGATAACAGTCCGTCGCGCCGATCCGGTTGAACCAGAAATTGTGGACATGGCCAGCGAACAGCGCCTCGACGCCGTGTTCGCGCACCAGGCCGGTCAGCCAGCTCCGCCCCGGCTCGCCGATATTGTCGTAGTGCTCCGGCTCGTCCTCCTCGGCGACGAAGGGTGGGTAGTGGGTGAACAGGAAGTGCCGTTTGCCCCGGTTCGCCGCGAGATCGGCTTCCAGCCAGGCGCGCTGTTCCGCCTCCGCCTTCAGGCCGCTGTTCAGCAGTTGGGCGTTGACGATAACGAAATGGCAATCGTCATGGTCGAACGCCCGGTAGTGCGGCCCGAAATGCCTCTCCCAGCAGGCGAGATAGGCATCGCATACGCCGGCAGTCGGCGCCCAATCGTTGGGCTTGTCTCCAACATCGTGATTGCCGGGCGTCAGGTACTGCTTGTGCCGCAGCGCCGCCGACTGTTCCAGATAACGGGCGGCGGCCCGGTCGTAGAGCTCCGGCAGGGCCGGAACGGGATGCAACAGATCGCCAACATTGACGACGAAGGCGAGGTCGCGCCGGTTCAGGTCGTTGACGACGTGGCGCAGGCGGCGATTGGCGAGCGCATTCACCGCGAAGGGCGAATTGCACGCGTCCTCTGCCTCGTTGAGATGGGTATCGGTCACGACCGCAAAAGAAAACAGCCGTTTGCCCGGGTCGCGCCGCTGGTCGTTCTCCGCAGCCTGACGTCCGGACATTCCCTCGCTCCGGCCGCCGTCAGCGGCTCGGCCGCGCCGGCTCGACAAGGGGAAAGCGCGCCTTCGCCTTGGTGTCCGCCGCGCCGGCGTTGCGGACATAGCGGCGGTCGTCGCCCTCCCGGACCAGATTAACATAGTCGGGATCGCCGCCGGTCGCGCGGTGAATGAACAGGCGCTGCTGCTGGTTCTCGGCGATGATGTCGGTGTAGGCGAACGGATCCCAGTCGCCGAACAGGATTGCTTCCAGTTCCGCGCGCGTGCCGGCATGGGCCGGATCGCCGGCCAGATCGTCGACCTCCTCCGGATCGTCGTCGAGATTGTAGAGCAGGGTATCTACGCCCTCGAGCCACATCAGCTTCCACGGCCCCTTGCGCACCATCCGGCTGACGCCGGTCGAGCCGTCGGCGGCGAACTCCGAGACGACGACATCGGCCATGCCGCCGGTATCGCCGTCCAGCGCGGGCAGGAGCGAGGCGCCGTCCAATGGCTTGACGAAACCGTCGAATTTTCCGCCGCTCGCCAGGTCGGTCAGCGTCGGCAGCAGATCGACCAGCGAGACGGATTCCTTCACCTGTCCCGGCTTCCAGCGCTGCGGCGCGTGGACGATGAGCGGCACCTTGCCCGACCAGTCGAAGAAGTGCTGTTTGAACCACATACCGCGCTCGCCCATCATGTCGCCATGGTCGGCGGTGAAGATGACGACCGTGTCGTCGGCGAGGCCGGTCTCCTCTAGCGTCCGCAGGATCCGGCCGACCTTCTCGTCGATATAGGAGATCATGCCGTAATAGGCGTGGCGCGCGATCCGGCGGTCCTCCACGTTCAGATCGTAGAGGTGCCGCGCCTGGCAGTAGTGCAGATTGCGGCTGAGATGGTCCATCGCGTCGAGATCGAGGGGCGGCGTCGCCGGCGCCTCGATCGTATCGTGATCGTACAGTCCCCAGTATTTCTCATCGATTACGTATGGGTGGTGCGGGCTGGTGAAGGATACCGCCAGCATGAAGGGCCGGTCGGTGCAGTGGCGCGCCAGATCGTAGAGTGCCTGGACGCTGAAATGTTCGACCTCGTCGTCGTAATCCATCTGCATGGTGCGCACGGCGAGGCCGGCTTCCAGGACCGGCGCCATCGTCAGGTTGGTCGGTCGGTATTCCCGCCCTTTCGACCAATCGACCGTCCAGGCGAAATTGGCCGGATAGATGTCGGTCGTATGGCGCTTCTCGAAGCCGTGCAACTGGTCCGGGCCGACGAAATGCATCTTGCCGCTGAGTTCCACCCGGTAGCCGAGATGGCGCAGATAGTGGGCGAAGGTGGGGATGTCGGCGTGGAACTCCGAGGCGTTGTCGTACATGTCGATGGCGAACGGCAGGATGCCGGCCATCATCGAGGCGCGGGACGGCGCACACATGGGCAGGTTGCAATAGCAGTTCTCGAACACGACGCCCCTATCGGCCAGCCGGTCGATATTCGGCGTCAGCGTCGTCGGGTTGCCATAGTGCCGGAGCGCCCGGGCGCTCATCTGGTCGGCCATGATGAACAGGATGTTCGGCTGGTCCGTCGCCATCGAATCGCGTCCTTGCAACAGTCTTTCTGAAACGGAAACGGACAGGCGCGGCCGGCCTGCCCGTTCCGTAACCTTCGGTCGTCAGCCTACTTCTTCAGCTTGGCGACCACTTTCTTGAAGGTCTCATACTGGTTCTTGACGAAGGCCTTGGTGTCGGCCGGGCTGCGGATGTCGGGGATCGAGCCCAGATTGCCGATCAGCTTATTGAAGGCCCGGTCCTTCTTGAGCGACGCCAGCACGCTCACCCATTTGTCGACCACCGGCTTGGGCAGGCCCGGCGGGCCGAAAATGCCGCTCCAGCCGATTATCGCCTCCATGTTCGGATAACCCAGTTCGCGCACGGTCGGCACGTCCGGCACCGCCTTGAACCGCTTGCCGGTGGTGATCGCCAGGGCGCGCAGTTGGCCGGACCGGATCGCCCCGATCACGCCGGACAGGTTCTGCCAGAGGAAATGGACCTGGTTGCCGACGATTGCCGCGCGGGCCTTGCCGCCGCCCTTGAACGGAATATGCGTGATCTGCTCCGGATCGAGGCCCATATCGTCAGCCATCACCAACGCCGCCAGATGCAGCAGGGTGCCGACGCCGGCCGAGGAATAGGTCTTGATCTTGCCGGCCTTGATCCCCGCCTCGAAATCCTTGAACGTCTTGATGTCCGACTTGGCGTTGACGACGAGGACGAAGGGGTTGCGCTCGGTCAGGCCGAGAAACGTAAACTGGTCCCACTTGTAAGGAATGCTGGGGTTGAAGGCCGGGACACCGGCATTGCTGCCCACCCGCGCCGACAAGAGCGTATAGCCGTCCTTCTTCGCCCGCACGACATGGAAGGCGCCGATGCTGCCCGCGGCGCCCGCCTTGTTGATCGCGAGCACGGCATGGTTAAGGTATTTCGGCGCCGTGCCGGCGACGATGCGGGCGTGCAGGTCCGCCGCCCCTCCCGGCCCGTAGGGCGCGACCAGTGTGATCGGCCGCGACGGATAGTCAGCGGCCCCGGCTGGGATTGCGGCTGCCATCAGCGCCGTCGCGGCAACGGCTGCAGTTGTCCATTTCATCGGTTTGTGCATGTCGGTTCCTCCCTCGTATGTTCGCGTTGGGACACGGAATTGCGCGTAAGCTTATGGCTGCACCGGCCCGGATTGCCGGCGCAACGCCCGTAATGCAGGAACATGTTGACAGAGCCGTTTTTTCAAATCAAGAAATATTTACCGACGTAAAAAAATAGGCCCGCTCCGTGGCACCCTCGGCCTCCACCACTGATCTGCGGCGCCAGAACCGGCATCTCGTGCTGCGCGCCATCGCCGAGCACGGCGCGGTGTCGCGCACCGTCATCGCCGAAACCGTCCGGCTGACCAACGCCGCTGTCTCCCGCATCGTCAGGGAGCTCGTCGAGGCCCGCCTGCTCACCGAATATCCGGCGACCGGCAAGCGGCGGCACGCGGGCCGGCCGCAGATCCGGCTCGGCCTTGCCGACGACGGCGCCTTTGTACTCGGCATGGCGATCACCCTGAACCAGAAGGAGGTCGTGCTGGCGACCTGCCGCGGCGAAATCGTCGCGCGCCGCGATTGCGCCGGCCTGCCCCTCGATCGACCGGAACCGGCGCTGGCGGCGGTGGCGCAGGCGGCATCCGAATTGATCGCCGATTCGGACAAGGATTCGGCACGCATCCTGGGTGGCGCGGCGCTGATTGCCGGCCGGGTCGATCCGACAACCGGCGAACTGCGCAGCGGCGGTCCCCTGGGCTGGCGCGCGGTCAACGCCGCCGACACGCTCACCCGCCTGACCGGCGTTCCCTTCGTCGCCGAGGGCCGCGCCGCCGCGCTGCTGCAGGCCGAAGCCCGGCAGGGATGCGCCGCCGGGATGCGCGACGTCCTCCTGGTCAATGTCGGCCTGCGCCTCGGCTCGGCGCTCATGCTGGACGGCGTCGCCGTGCGCGGCGCCGCCAACGAGGCCGGGCAACTGGCTGGATTTCCCTCGTCCGGCGCAACGCTGGACGACACGGCGTCCGGCCTGGCCATTCTGCGCCGGCTGGACGGTCTGGGCCTGACGGAAAGCGCCCTCCCGGTGGACGACGGCCGGCGACTGCGCGATGTCGCCGGAACCGGCCGGAACCTGCCCGCCGAAGCCCGGACGGTGCTGGCCGAAGCCGGCGCCGAACTCGGCCGGGCGCTCCGCCTGCTGGCAACGGTGTTGAAGCCCCAGGCCGTCCTGCTGGCCGGCCAGGTCGGACGGCACTCGGACTATGTCGCAGGCGTCCGGCACGCCGCGGTCGACGATGCCCTGCCCGGCCGCAGCTTCGAGACCGAGGTCAGCGTGTTGACCACGGCCGAGTCCGCTGTCTGGCTGGCGCTCGACCGGCACCTCTTCCACGAGCGCTTCGACCTCGGCCGGCTCGCTCCGGACCGCGCCGCAACCTGAGCGATGAAGCTCAACCGGAACATCGTTGCCGGACTGTGTTTTCTCGGCTTCGGCGCGTTGGCCGTGGCCGTCTTGATTCCCTACGGCATCGTGCAGCCGCCGTCGGTCAAATACCGCGCCCTGTCGCCGTCCTTCTGGCCCTACATCGTCTGCAGCGCGATCGGCGCCATCGGCCTGCTGCTGTTAATCTACGAACTGGCGGCTGTCCTTTCGGCGACAGACCGCAGGGCCGAGGCAGAAGCGCCGGTGCCGGAACGCTCGCCCTGGCTGTTCTGGCGCCCGATTGCGGTCATAGCGCTGCTATTCACCATCTATTTGAGCCTGGAGTTTCTCGGTTTCGTCCTGACCACGACGCTCGGGCTTGTCGCCCTTATGCTGCTGGCGGGCGAACGCCGCCCGTGGATCGTGCTTCCCATCGCGTTGCTGTTGCCGCTTGCCCTGCATCTATTTTTCGTCAAGGCGGCCCAGCGCCCGATACCCGGCGGCCTCCTCGATTTCCTGCTGCAGCGGATCTGACGCCATGTGGGAAACGCTGGCCGCTTCCTTCGCCATGTTCGCCCAGGTCGACAATGTCCTGGCCCTGTTCTTCGGGGTCATGATCGGCACGGTGATCGGCGCTATTCCCGGCATGACGACCCCGATGGGCGTGGCGCTCGCCCTACCCTTCACCTTCACAATGCAGCCGATCACCGGCATCCTGCTGCTGCTCGGCGTGTACAAGGGCGGGCTCTACGGCGGTTCGATTACCGCCATCCTGATCAACGCCCCGGGCACGCCGGCGGCGTCCTGCACCGGGCTCGACGGCTATCCGCTAGCGCGCAAGGGCGAGGCGAGGCGCGCGCTCGACATGGCGCTCTACGCCTCTTGCACCGCGGATTTCATCTCCAACCTGTCGCTGATCTTCTTCGCCGGCATTCTCGCCGGGTTCGCGCTCAGCTTCGGCTCGCCGGAATTCTTCACCCTGATCGTGTTTTCGCTGACGATCATCGCCAGCGTCAGCGGCGACGACCTGCTCAAGGGGCTGGGCGCCGCCGGGCTCGGGCTGGCGCTCTCCATCGTCGGGCTCGACGCGATCTTCGGCACACCACGCTTCAACTTCGGCAATTTCGACCTGATGGGCGGGCTGAATTTCATTCCGGTGTTGATCGGCCTGTTCGCGATTCCGGAAGTGCTGAACTTCTATTCCAAGACCGGGACCGCACAGAAACTCTCGGCTCTGGCCGGCAAGGGCGCTTCGGTGCTTGACTATCGCAGGGCTCTGAAGTCCATTCTGCGCGGCTCGGCGATCGGCGTGATCTTGGGCGTGATCCCTGGCATCGGCGGTGCGCCGGCGGCCTTTCTCTCCTACAGCGAGGCGCGGCGCACCTCGAAGAACCGGAGCAATTTCGGCAAGGGCGAACTGGAGGGCGTCGCCGCGGCCGAGGCCGGCAACAACGGCGTCGCCGGCGCCACCCTGATCCCGCTGCTCGCGCTGGGCGTGCCCGGCGATATCATTACCGCGATCATCCTGGGCGCCTTCATGATCCATGACCTGCGGCCCGGGCCGCTGATGTTCCAGCAGAACATCACGCTGATCTACGCGCTGTTCATCGGCATCATGCTGAGTTCGGCCTATCTGTTCATCGTCGGCAAGCTCTCAATCCGGTCGATCGCGCGGATCGCCGATATCCCCCAGCGCATCCTGTTCCCTGTGGTGCTGGTGCTGTGCGTGTTCGGCGCCTACGCCATCAACAACACGATCTTCGACGTCCTCGTCATGTTCGTCATGGGCATCGTCGGATTCGGCATGCTGCGGCTCGGAATTCCGGCCGCGCCCTTCCTGATCGCCTTCATACTCGGCCCGCTGCTGGAGGACAATTTCCGCCGCTCCCTGCGCCTGGGCGACGGCGACTGGACGATCTTTTTCCAGGGTTGGATCACCTGGTTCTTCTGGGCGCTCACTCTGCTGACGCTCGTCCTGATCGTCTGGCAGCGCATGAAGGGCCGGACCAGCCTGCCGACAACCGAAGGCCAGTAATTTAAGAGCCCATCCCGATGACGCACGACCGGACAACTCAGAATTGCTCCGGGAAGCGGGTCGTGACTGAAGCGGTCGGAAGCCGCGACATCATCCTTGCCATACGCCGTCCCGAAAACGTGCCGGGGCACCGGCGCCGCCACAACAAGGAGCAGAGCCGCCGCGGGCCGGCCTACCGGCCGCGATAGACCGGTTTGCGCTTCTCGGCGAAGGCGGCGATGCCCTCCGAATAGTCCTCGGTGCTGCGAATCTTCTCGTAGGAATGGCCCTCCACGTCGAGCGCGACCTTGAGGCTGGTGTCGTAGGCGCTGTTCAGCACGCGCTTGAGCGACTGCATCGAGATCGGCGCGAGCGCATTGAGCCGTGCTGCGTAGTCATGCACCAGTGCGGTCAGACCGTCCGCATCCTCCGCAGTCGCGGTGAGAAGGCCCCAGTCTACCGCTTGCTCCGCCGGAATTCGCTTGCCGAGCATCACCATGTCCATGGCCCGGGTCAGCCCCGCGATGCGCGCCACCCGCACGCTGCCCCCTGACCCCGGCATCTGGCCGATAGCGCTCTCGGGCAGGCCGACAAGGCAGTCCGCCGTGGCGAGCCGGAAATCGCAGGCGAGCGCCAGCTCGAACCCGACGCCGAAGCAGAATTTCTCCAGCGCGGCAATCACCGGCTTCCGGCAGCGCTCCGGCGTGCCGATATCGTCCGCCAGATCGGACATGCGGTTCTTCGGTATCGAGGGGAAAGACTTGACATCGCCGCCCGAAGTGAAAACGCCGCCCGCGCCGCGGATACAGATCACGCCGACGTCGGCGTCCTCGTCCATCTCCTCCAGCAGGGCCCGGATTTGCCCTCTCGCCCGATAGGAAACGATGTTGAGCGGCGGCCGGTCGAGAACGATGTGACCGATCCGGTTCCCGACATCGATCTCGGCGCGCAAGCCATCGAGATCGCGCAGCAGTTCCGCGCGCCGCTCGGCGTAGTCCCTCTCCATCGTCTCCCCTTCCGCCTCTGACTAAAGCGTGCTGTCGAAGCCCGGCAGAACCGCATAGGCCCCGTCGCGCAGCAGGCGACGCAGCAGCTTGCCCGAGGCCGAGCGCGGAATACTCTCCACGAATACATAGGCGCGCGGCCGCTTGAACCGGGCGAGATCGCCGGCAAGGCAGGCGGCGTCGAGGCTCTCGGCGCTCGCCTCCGGCGAGGCCGGCTCGACGAAGGCGACGACCTTCTGGCCCATGCGATCGTCGGGCATCCCGACCACTGCCGCCTGGCGGACCAGCGGCAGCGCGTCGAGCACGTCCTCGACCTCTTCGGGATGGATGTTCTCGCCGCCCGAGATGATCATGTCGTCGACCCGGCCGACGAGAAACAGTTCGCCATCTTCGTCGATATAGCCGAGGTCGCCGGTGAAGTACCAGCCACCGCGAATCGCCTTGGCGTCGGCATCGGGCCGTTTCCAGTAGCCCGCGAAGGCATCCAGGCAATCCATCGGCGCGATCACCTCGCCGATCTCGCCACGGGGCAGGATCTCGTCGGGACCGCTCCTGAAATCCGGATCGGCGAAGACGACGCGTAGCTCCTGGCCGGTCGCCGCGCGCCCGGCGCATCCCGGTTTGTCGACCACATGGTCGCAGACTGCGAAGGAGTAGATCTCTGACGAACCGTAGAAATTGACAAAGACGTCGGGCTCGAAGACCTCGGCGCAGGCCCTGGTGAGCGCCGAGGTCATCGACGTCCCGGCGAACCCGATGTGACGCACCGAGGAGAAGTCGGCGGCCGCGATGGCCGGATGATGGACCATGTCGTGGAACATCGTCGGCACCAGGAAGAGTGCTTCGATACGTTCCTTTCCGATCTGCGCGATCGCGTCGCCCGCATCGAAGGTGGGCATGCAAACGAAGGCGCCGTTGAGCGTTGCCGCCATCTCCAGCGCGCGCACGCCCATGGTGTGGAACAGCGGCATCACGCCGAGCTGAACCTCGCCGTAGCGGTAGTGGAGCTGCGCGACGCAGTTGAACGAGGCGTTGCGTTCGGCGTTGTGCGACCGGGGCACGCCCTTGGGGCGGCCGGTGGTCCCGGAGGTGTAGAGCATCAGGCAGGTCGACGCCGGATCGACCGCGCGACGGTCCGCGCGCTCCGACCCGGCCGAAAGATCCTCGAAGGACGGGCCCGCGCCCCCGGCTCCTCCGATGCGGACGCAGCGATCAACGGGGAAATTCGTCGCCCGCAACGCCTCGGCCGCGGCGGTTTCGGAGCGCGGTTCGTAGAAGAACGCCTTCGCGTCGGCATTTTCGATCACGAAGGCGAAATCGTCCCCGCTGCCCCGCCAGTTGAACGGGACGAGAGCCGCGCCGATGCGCTGGCAGGCCCAGAAAAGTGTCGCCATCTCGACCCGGTTGGAAAGCACCGCGGCGACCGCGTCCCCGGTATCGATTCCCAACTGCGTCAGCCCGTGGGCGACGCGGGCGATCTCGTCATTCCACCTGGCGTAGGTCATCCGAACCGGGCCGTCGACCACGGCGAGCGCGCCGGGATCCCGTGCAACAGAGCGCGCAAAAACGGTACCGAGAGGAATGGCGGTCACGACAGGTCTCCCGCGACGTCGAGAATTGCGCGGACCATGCCCTCGTAGCCCGTGCAGCGGCAGATATGGCCGGACAGCATGTCGCGCACCTCGTCTTCGGTCGGGTCCGGGTTGGTCTCCAGGAACTGCGTCGCGGAGATCAGGATGCCCGCCGTGCAGAACCCGCATTGCAGCGCATGATGGCGCCGGAACGCCTCCTGCAGCGGGCTCAACGCGCCGTCCGCCGCGATCCCTTCGACAGTCCCGATCTCGGCGCCGTCGACCTGCACGGCGAAGCGCAGGCACGACCGGACCGCGCGCCCGTCGATATTGACAGTGCAGGCGCCGCACACTCCGTGCTCGCAGCCGACATGGGTTCCGAAGAGTTTCAGCTCATGGCGCAGGAAATCGCTGAGCAGCGTCCGCGCTTCGGCGAAACCGCTGTACCGCCTGCCGTTCACCGTGACGGCGACGCGTTGCTTCGTCCCGGGCCCGATCCGCAGCATCCTTATGCACCCGCCCTTTCGAAGGCCCGTTCGAGGACGCGCGCTCCCAGGATACGGACGAGCTGGCGCCGATAGGCCGCGCTTGCCTTCGGATCTTCCATCGGATCGGCCCGGTCGGCCGCCAGGCCGGCTGCCGCGACCGCCGTTTCGGACGTCGCGGGCGCGCCGACGAAACCGGAAAGGTCGGCCAGTACTGGGCGATCCTCGATCCCGCCGATGCCCAGCGTGACCGCCGATAAACGACCATCAGGAGCAACGGCCGCAACAGCAGCGACCGCCCCAATCGCGAAATCTCCATGCCGCTGGGCGATTTCGTCGAAGGCGTAGCACGTCCCCGCCAATTTACGCGGCCAACGAAGCGCGGTTACGAGCTCGTCGGGCTCGCGCGAAGTCGCGAATATGCCGTCGAAAAAGTCACGGGCGGCGACCGTCCGGGTCTCCCCCTTGCGTTGCAGCACGATCCCGCCGCCCAGCGCAACGAGAGCCAGCGGGATCTCCGCACTCGGATCGGCATGACAGACCGAGCCTCCCAGGGTACCCCGGTTCCGGGTCTGGAAGTGCCCGACATGGGGCAGCGCTTCGGCGAGAAGCGGCACGGACCCGGCAATCAGCGGGGAGGCGAGTGCATCGACCTGGCGGCAGAGCGCGCCGGTTACCACCGAGTCGCCTTTCGCCGTAACACCCGACAGGAACCCGACGGCGTTGATGTCGATGACGGCGGCAGGCCGCGCAAGCCGCATGTTCAGCATCGGCCCGAGCGACATTCCGCCGGCCAGAACCGATGCGTCCGGACCGAGCTCGGCCAGCAGATCCAGCGCCTCATCGAGCGTATCGGCCCGGCAATATTCGAACGGTGCAGGCTTCACCCGGCTCCTCCGCCTTCCGCGACGAGATCCCAGACCTTGTTGAGCGTGAAGGGCGGATCGATGTCCTCGCGTCCGAGCGCATCGGCGACGGCATTTGCGATCGCCGTGGGCGCCAGCATCGAACAGCCGTCGCCCATCCCCTTGGAGCCCAGCACCGTGTGGGGAGACGGTGTGTCAACGTAACCGAAGGTGAGTTTGGGCATCTCCGGGGCGGTAACGCAGAGATAGTCGGCCAGGGTGCCCGAGAGTGGGTTCCCGTCGGCGTCGTAGACCATCTCCTCCAGCAGTGCGCCCCCGACGCCGTGCGCGAACCCTCCGAAGATCTGACCTTCCGCAATCAGAGGGTTGAGGACGTTTCCGGCGTCGTGGACGGAGACGTATTTCCTTACCTCGACAATTCCGGTCCCCGGGTCGATCTCCACCGCCGCCAGATCGCAGATGAAGCCGAAGGTGACAGCCGAAGCCACCCGGTCCCGGTCGTCCGGCGGGCCGAGCTCGGGCGGCGACACGATCGCGGTTTCGAACACGCCGGGCGCCATCCCTTCGGGCAGGCCGGCGGGGTGCCAGTGGGTCTTGGCGGCGACGCGCCGGAATGGCAGGGATTTTTCCGGTACGCCGACGATGCGCGCGGCGCCATCGGCGAGTTCGATATCCTCCGCCGCCACCTCTAGGTCCTCCGCGGCCACCGCCCTGACTTTGTCCGCAACCTGGCGCGCGGCATCGGCGATGGCGCCGATCACCACCGACGAAAACCGGTTCGCATAGTTGCCCGAGGCGAGCGACCACGCGCTGGTCAGCGTGTCGACCTCGGTCACCACGTCGATGTCGTCCGGCGTGAGGCCGAGCGCGTCGGCCACGATCTGGGCAGCGACCGTGGCGTGCCCCTGCCCGGCCGGCGTCGAGACCGTCTTCACGGTCACCGCGCCGGACGGATCGATCGATATGGTGCAGGTCCCGAGACTGCCGGACCGGCCGCCGGCGCGCGCGCGTTCCTCCGGCGTCTGGGCCAGCGTCACATAGGCCATGTTGGAACCGGACGGTTCGACCGCCGTGGCCATGCCGATGCCGAACAGCCGGCCTACCGCCTGCGCCCGGTCGCGTTCGGCGCACAACGCCTCGTAGCCTGCGAGATCGAGGGTCTTGTCGAGCCCCGCCTCGTAATCGCCGGCGTCGTAGAGCGACCCGGCCGGCGCACGATATGGAAAAGCGTCTTTCGGGATGAAATTGCGCCGCCTGATCTCGGCGATGTCGAGTCCGAGCGCCCGCGCGCCGGCATCCATCGCCCGTTCCAGCGCGAAGAAGAACTGGGGCCCGCCGTAACCCCGGTTGAGACCGATAGGCAAGCGGTTCGTCGTCACCAACCGGTTGTCGACATAGATGTTGCCGACTCCATAAGCGCCGTTGGACGCGCTGTGCATGCGGTAGACGGAGGCCGGCTCGGGCGCCCGGATATAAGCGCCGACATCCACCCTGTTGAAGAATTTGAGTCCGGTCAGCGTGCCGTCGTCCCGGAAGGCCGCCTCGACCGCATCCTCGCGGTTAGACGCGGAGGAAGAGCCCACCAGATGCTCCAGCCGATCCTCGATCCATTTGAGCGGCATACCGAGGTGGCGGCTCGCCGCCGCCAGCAGCACCATGTAGGGGAATAGTCCCTGCTTGATCCCGAAGCTGCCGCCGCTCTGTTGCGCGGTGATCAGGCGGAGCCGGTTGCCCGGCACCTTGAGCGCGCCGCTCATCAGCGCGTGCAGGATGAACGGTCCCTGGAAATTGGACCAGATCGTGTAGCGGTCGGGCGCCGGCTCGAATTGCGCGATCGCGCCGTAGGTTTCCATCGGGGTCGAGGAATAGCGCGGGAAGGTCCAGTCCAGCCGGACGATGCGGTCGGCTTGCTCGAACGCGGTATCCGGGTCGCCGTAGCGGAAGGTGCGATGGTGCACGACGTTCGAACCGACCGCCTCGTGCAACAGGGGCGAATCGTGGTTCATGGCGGCCTTCAGATCGATCACCGGAGGCAGCGGCCGGTATTCGACCTCGATCAGTTCGAGCGCATCCTCGGCGACGTACCGGTCCTCGGCGGCGACGAGCGCGACCGGTTCGCCGGCGTAGCGCACCTTGCCGACCGCCATCGGGTAAAAGTCGATGGGCACCCTGACGGCGCTCGGGATCGGCCTGGTCGCGGCCGCGATGTCGGCGCCTGTAAGAACCCCGTGGACGCCCGGGTGCGACACCGCCTTCGAAATGTCGATCGACAGAATTTCCGCATGGGCGTGCGGCGAACGCAGGAGCGCTGCGTGGCGGATTCCCGGCACCGGCTCCATGTCGTCGATAAAGCGCGCATGGCCGGTGAGGAGAGCCTCGTCCTCCTTGCGCGGGACCGGTGCCCCGACCCAACGGCCACCGTCGGTCATCGCGCGGCGGTCGCGATCGCGCAGGCTGGCGTAAGCCCTGGCAGCCTGGTGCCTGTCATGTCTCGATCTTGTGATCCGCGTGCTATTCGGGCCGGAGCCCCGGGGCGCCATTCCTACCAGACCAGACGGGGCGCTGCGATATAATTTGCCGGAAGCCGAGGCGTTGAGCAGGCCCCTGAGGCCGGATAGCCGGTTTGAACCAATTCACCGGCACACGGGGCACTCGGAGGATCGGCGCCGGACATCCTGAAAGCCGCCACGACGACCTCGGGCATTGGAGCTCCGCCAGCCTGTCAAGCCGATTTTTCCGGCGCACCCTCCGCGGCGCTTACGGCCCATCTGGCAGTACGCCGGATGATTTCCGCATGATCCTCCTGTTCGATCGACGCCCGGTTGTGGCCGAGTGCGTCGAAAACGGCCCGGCCCTCACCGTAGCGGTGCGCCCATAATACAGGTTCGGGCCGTTCCATCGTTCCGGCTTTGGCTTCGAGCAACGGGCGAACGCCATTCGCCAGGCTGAGGCCGCAATAGACCTCGTCGACGATCTCGAACCCGCTGAGGTCGTCCGTGAGCGGATGCGCTTCGGCTGTCTTCGTAACACAGGCCGGCCCGAGCGGCGGATGCCAGGATCGGCCCCAGACCCAGACGCCGCCCAGGATGCCCCGCCATTCCTCCCAGTCGTCGAAGCAGAGGCAGGCAGTGTGGAAGCCGAACAGGCCGCCGCCGCCGCGCACGAAACCGCCGAGCCGGGCCCGCCCCTCCGGGGACAGGCTGAAGGCCCATTCGGCCCGGTAGGGCGCGTATTTTGCATCGCCCTCCATGCGCCAGCGCAGCGCCATGACGGTAAGCAGGGCGTAGCTGCCGTCCTCAAGACGCGCCAGCCCGGCCTCGATATCCGTCTCGATTTCCGGATCGAACCCGGCGGTGGCGAGTAGCCCGGCCAGTGCCGCAGCGTTATCCGCGAAATCGTGCCGAATTCCGCCGGAAAGGATCAATGTGCGCATGCCGCTATTTCTCGGCTTCCTTCGGCGCCTTGCGCGGCATCTGGTTCTTCAGGCTGAACGAAACACCGCCGTCGACCAGCAGATGCTGGCCGCGAATGTAGCCGGCCTCTTCCGACGCCAGGAAGGCGACGGCAGCGGCAACGTCTTCCGCAGTTCCGATCCGGCCGGCCGGCACGGCTGCGGCACGCAGCCTGCGAACGTCCGCGTCCCGGTAGATCGGTGCCGACATGCCGGCGTCGATAAAGCCGGGGCCGACGGCATTGACCCGGACGCCGCGAGGCCCGAGCGCGAGCGCGAACTGTTCGGTCAACTTGGCGACGGCCGCCTTGGTCGCCGGATAGGCGCCGGCATCCGGGCTGGTCTGGACGGCGTTGAGCGAGGTGATGTTGACGATGGCGCCGCTGCCCCGTGCCGCCATGCGCGCGCCGACTTCGCGCGACATCAGGAAAGTCCCGATAAGATTGACCTCCGTCACCTTGCGGAAATCCTCGACCGGATGCTCCAGCAGGTCGCCGAAGCGCACGATGCCGGCATTGTTGACCAGAATGTCGGGCGGACCGCCGAAGGCCTCCTCGAAGCAACCAAGCATCCCGGCGACCGAGGATTCAGAGGTTACGTCGCAGGCATAGCCGACCGCATCCGCCAGTTCCGCGGCGGACCGGGCCGCACCGTCGCCGTAGATGTCGGCCAGCGCGACCCGGCAGCCGTCGCCCGCCAGTCGCCGGGCGATCGCCAGGCCCAGCCCGCCGGCCGCGCCGGTTACCAGCGCCGACCTGCGCCTGCCTTCGCTCATGCCCGCGAAGCTCCGGCGCGCTGGCTAGCGCAGGTTGGCCGCACGTTTGACGACATAGCTGTTCGCTTCCGGATTGTAATAGTGCCGGTCCGGCTTGTAAGCGCCCGAAACCACGGTCAGCCCCATCGCGCCGCCGTCCAGCGCGGCAAATCCGTGGATGTCGGCCGGCGGAGCGACGATCGCCGATTCGCCGGCTCCCATCACCCGGTCGTCGGTTGCTTCCAGCGTGGCGTATCCCGCGACCGAGCCATCGTCGGTGCGGCGATAGACGGTGTGGCGCATGCGCCCCCGATAGACGGCAAACAGCTCCCAGACGCCGTGATCGTGGGGCTGCACCCGGCCGCCCTCCGGCACCTCGAACAGCAGGAAGGCCAGGTCGCCGTCGAAATAGAGATATTGCGACCAGTCGACATTGTTGCCCTGCCGCGGAATGCCCTGCCCGCGCAGATCGTCCCGTTCCAGCAGGGCTGCGATGGGCCGCTCGATGGCGGCGAGGAAGGCGGTGGGCGCTGCCCCGTGCGCACGCTGTGCCTCAATCACCGCCGCGGCGCACTCTCTGATCGTCAATCGTGGCGGGGACGCTGCGGGCATTTCGGCATTTCCAGGGGCGAACCGGCGAGCCCGGATGCTGGCACAGTTGGATTTGGCGCGCAAATTTCGCGAATCCCGCTCCCCGCCCCACCGAATTTGACGGCCTGCCGGGGCCGGCCATAATGCGCCGGGATTGTTGGGGAATCGAAAGCGGAGAATGCGATGACGGGAATCGGGACGGCGGCGGTTATCGACGTGCACGCCCATGTCCGCCTCAACTCGACGACCGGCGCGGCCGGGCGGCACGGGCCGGAATTCGGCGAGGATGCGGACGGTACGCCCTGGTACCGGGTCGGCAACTACAAGCTGGTCGGCGTGCGGCACAAGGCGAGCCCGTTCACCGATCCGGATATGCGCCTCAAGCGGATGGACCGGGACGGCACTGATTTTCAGGTCCTGTCGCCGAGCCCGCTGACGTATTTCCACCATATCGAGACCGCCGAAGCCGTCGCGTTCTGCCGCAAACACAACGACGCCTGCGCCGAACTTGTGCGCCGCTATCCCGACCGGCTGGGTGGGCTGGCCTCGCTGCCGATGCAGGATGCCGGCGCCGCCGTGGAAGAGCTGCACCGGGCGGTCGGCGAACTCGGCCTGTGGGGCGCGGCGACAGGCACCGAATTCGGCGAGCCGCTGCACAGCCCGGCGCTCGACCCGCTCTACGAGGCCTTCGTGGAGCTGGACGTGCCGCTGTTCTTCCATCCTGCGCCCTCGGGCATCGACGGACCGCCGGGCGATCCGAACCTGAAACGGTTCGATCTGGACGTCGTCATCGGCTTCGCTGCGCAGGAATCGATCGCCGTGGCCACGCTGATCTTCGGCGGCGTGCTCGACCGCCACCCCGACCTCGACCTGTGGATCAGCCACGGCGGCGGCGGTCTGCCGATGTTGGCCGGCCGGCTCGCCCAGGCAGCGCGCAAACGGCCCTGGGCCAGCGAGGAGATCAAGAAAGATGGCGCGTTCGAGGAAGCCGTCACCCGGCTCTGGTACGACGCCCATGTTACCGACCCGTCGGCGCTCGCTCTGCTCCGCCAATGGGCCGGCAACGACCGGATCGTCTACGGCACGAACTTCGCCGGCTGGGACCAGCCCGAAGAAGGCGAGCACGGCGACATCGACCCGGCCTGGGCCGACAACGCAAGGCGGCTGCTTAGGCAAGCTTAGGGTGGGGCACCGGCGGTCAGCGGCCGAATGCCTTAGAACTTCCGCACGCCGCCGAGCTGAGCCCAAGTCGCAGCGACGTGCCAGCCGGCATCGACGACCAGATTGTTACCGGTCATGGCCGAGGAACGGTCGGAGGCCAGGAATTCCACGACTTCGGCGACTTCCCCCGGCCGAACAATCCGGCCGAGGGCGGTGAAGTCGCCGGGATCGGCGGCGTAGCGCCCGGATTTCAGCCGTTCCTCGACCCGCGGCACCAGGGTCGAGCCCGGCGAGACGGCATTGACCCGCACGCCGGCCCGGCCCCATTCGCCGGCCAGGTTCTTCGTCAAGTGGATGACGCCGGCCTTGCTCGTGCCGTAGGCTTCGGCGGGCATGGAGCCGAGCGCGGCGATCGACGCGATGTTGACAATACTGCCCTGCCGGCGCGCGACCATGCGCCGGCCGAACGCCTTGTTGGCAATCAGCGTGCCGGTCAGGTTGATCAGTAGGATGCGCTCCCACTCGGCGATGGGCAGGTCTTCGGTCGGCACAATGTCCTGGAACGCCGCCGCTGCTACCACGAGCGTAGCCACCGGGCCGACCTCGCGCTCGATCCGCTCGGCAGCGCCTTCGACCGCTGCCTCGTCGGCGATGTCGAAGCCGAAGGCAGCGGTATCGAGATCGTTGGCCACGCGCTGCGCGGCTTCGCCGTCGATATCCGCAACGACGATGCGCCAGCCCCGCGCGTCCATCAGTCGGCAGACGGCCTCGCCGATGCCGTTGCCGCCGCCGATCGCGACTGCGACCGGCCGGTCCCTGCTGTCAGTCATCGGATGCCGCCGCTTTCGTCGCCGCCTTCAGGAATTCCCGACATTGCCGGGCCGCAGGGCAGATGCTAGGTGCCGGCACCGAATTCCCAGCCCCATCTTCCATATCCTGCTGCGCGCATGACCCGTCCGCTCTCCCTCTCCTATTACACGGTGCCGGAATTGTCGCCGCTTGAGACGGTCGCAGTCGCGGCGCAGGCCGGCTGCAGCCATGTCGGCCTGCGCCTGCTCGGCGGGCAACCGGGCGGCAGCGAGACTCCGCTGCTGCTTGAGGCTGCGCTCCAGGCGGAAATGCTGGCGGCCATGGCGGATCGGGGCATTGCGCCATTGGATGCGAACACGGCGCGGATCGTCCCTGACACGATGGTGACCGATTATATCCCCTTTCTCGACGCCGCCGCCCGGCTCGGCGCCCGGCATGTCATGGCCTCGGTCGACGACGCCGATCCGGCCCGCCCGGTCGACAATGTCTGCCTCCTCTGCGACCTGGCGGACGAACGCGGCCTGACCGTCGATCTGGAATTCGTGCCCTGGATGGCGCTTTCCGACCTTTCGGCGGCGGCCGACCTGGTGCGGATCTGCAACCGCGACGCTCTCGGCATCGCGCTCGACACCCTGCACTTCCACCGCTCGGGCAGTTCCGTCGAAGACCTGGCGCGCCTGCCGCGCCGCCGGTTCCGCTACGCCCAGATCTGCGACGCGCGGGCATCGGAAACGCTGCCGCCGCGCGAGCGGCTTGTCCACGAAGCGACCAAGGAACGTCTGCTGCCCGGCGAGGGCGACATCGACCTCGCTGCGATCCTGCGGGCACTCCCCGGCGGCATCCCGCTCGCCCTCGAGATACCGCAGGCCGCGCTGGCCGCCTCGGGCATTCCCGCCTTCGAGCGGGTTTCCAGCGCCGTGGCGGCGACGCGGAAGCTGCTAACCGGGGCCGGGGTCGGCTGAACCCCGGTTCTGCCCGGCTGGATCCTGTACGCAGACCCGTTTCATCACCCGACGTTCGCGTTCCATCGCATAGTCCGAAACGCCGCGATGCATCAGGCAGCGGTTGTCCCAGATCATCACGTCGCCGGGCCGCCAGCGGTGGGAATAGACGAAGGGCGGCTGGGTCGATTGTTCCTGCAGGCGGGCGAGGATCGTGCGGCCTTCGGCGGCGGGCCGGCCTTCGACATGGGAGGCGTACATGCCGATATAGAGGCAGGACTGCCCGGTCTCGGGATGGGGCCGGACGATGGGGTGACTGACCGGTGGGGCGTTGCGCTTCTGGTCCTCGGTCGGCGGCGGGTTATCGAGGCTCTCGCGCATGAATTCGAGGCTGTGGATCGCCCGCTGCCCCGCGATCTTTTGCCGGGTCACTTCCGGCAGTGCCGCATAGGCCAGGCCCATATGGGCGAGTTGCGTATCGCCGCCGGCGGCGGGCAGCTCGACCGGATGCAGCATGGTCGCGAGCGACGGCACAGCGAGATAGGACTTGTCGGTGTGCCAGAAATAATTGGTGTTGATGTAGGGTCGGGCGGACGGCCTGCCCTCTGAATCGAAATTCGTGATGCAGTGGACGGCGCTCATGATCCGGCCGTCGTTGTTCTCGATCAGATTTTGTTCCAGCGGGCCGAACAGCGCCCCGAGGGCCGCCAGATGCGCATCCTCGACCCTCTGGTCGCGAAAGACCAGCGCGCCATGCTCCAGAAACGCCGACCGGATTGCCGAGGCCGTCGCCGCATCCAGCGACCGGGAGAGGTCGACCGACCGGGTTTCCGCGCCGAACGGAGCGTTCAGCCTTTCGAACATGCTTCGGTTATCCCGTTCGGTTGCTATGCACGCGTTGCATGCCGCCTTTGGGCACCGGCAGCGACGAAATCGGCGGAATTCCGCCAGAAACCCGAAAATTCGGCGGGTTTCGCAGGTATCGACAGCTACCGCCGTTCCGTTGACAGCATGACGGCGCTTCATATACTGCGGCCGGGTTTGGAGTGCAAAACCGACTTTCGCCGATGTTGTCGACAGGACGACGGGCAAGAGTGTCGGCGCAGTCTGCGCCGGCGTCATCGAGCAAGAGCGGATCGGGGAAAGGATAGCGCGATAAAGACGATAAGGACCGCAGTCCGACCCGTTCTGCACAATACTCCGACACCATCCCGAGAGGAATTGCCCGCCGTTGGAAACGCGGGCCATCAAGAGGAGACGGCCATGTCCATGTTTTGGCGCAACACACGCATTGGTGCGATGGCGTTCGTTTTCGCCGCGGCGTCCGTCCCGGCCCAGGCCGAGACGATCGTCGCTTCGCACTACGGCTTCCTGTTCAACACCGCGCCGATTGCGGTCGCCATCGAGCGGGGCGAGTTCAAGAAGCGCGGTATCGAAATTACCCAGGTGATCTCGTCGTCCGGCGGCGGCACCACGATGCGCAACCAGATTGCCTCGGGCTCCGGCTACGGCGTCGTCGGCACGGCGGCTGTGCTCGCCGCTTTCCGCGAAGGCCATGACGTCAAGATCGTCAGCGCCAACGTGATGACCCTGGCAGACCTGTTCTGGGTCTCCATGCCGGGCAGCGGCATCAAGTCGATCCACGATCTCAAAGGCAAGAAGGTTTCCTACACAAGGCCCCGCTCAACCAGCCAGACACTGGCCAAGATGGCGGTCGCTGCGGCGGGCTACAAGCCGGGCGAGATCGAGCTGGTTTCGCTCGGCAAGGTCGGCGCCGGGCTGGCCGCGCTGGAGCGCGGCGACGTTCAGGCCGCCCTCATCCTGGAGCCGATCTGGAGCGGCCGGAAAGGCAAGTATCAGATTGCCTTCGATCTGAGCAACCTGCCGCGAATGACCCAGACCGTCGGCGTGACGACCGCCGAATTTGCCAAGAAACAGCCGGAAAAACTGCGCAACATCATCGCGGCGCGCCGGGCGGCGGTCGACTATCTCTACAGCGAGCCGGTCAAAGCGGCGAAGCTGGTTGCCAAGGCCTATGGCAAGAAGGTCTCGGAAGAGGTCGCGATCAGCGCGGTCAAGAACATGGTCAAGATCAACTATTGGGGCCGCGGAAAGTTCGACCTCCCGGCTCTCAATGCCATGCTTGACGGATTGCGCGACCAGGGCGCCTGGAAAGGCCCGATCAACTGGAAGGACATTCTGGACGATTCGTTCCTGCCGGATGATCAGAAAGGCATGTAATCCGGCTTGCGAAACCGGATAGAAAAAGGCGGCGCCGCACTTCCGGCGCCGCCTTTTGGCTTATCGGCTAACAATGTCACCCGAATCGCGCGCCGAACCGAATTCCGAGCAACCCGCTGCGGCGGCTGAGACGGCGGTCATACTCGAGGCGGTCGAGCATGTTTATGGCGGGACCGTGCATGCGCTCGGCCCGATCGACCTTGCGCTGCGCCAAGGCGAATTCTTTGCGACCATCGGTCCGTCGGGCTGCGGCAAGACCACGATGATGGATATCGTCGCCGGCCTGACCGAACCGACCGGCGGCGAGGTCGTTTTCGAGGGCAGGCCAGTCCGCGGCGCGGTGCCGGAAGGGGTCGGCATCGTATTCCAGGACGATGCATCGTTCCCTTGGCTCACCGTGTTCGACAATATCGCCTTCGGCCTGCGCCGACTGGGCATGGCCGGGGCCGAGGTCCGGGACCGCGTCGACTACGCCATCGACTTTATGGGGCTTCAGGGCTTCGCCAAAGCGCGGCCGTCGGAGTTGTCCGGCGGTATGCGGCAGCGCGTCTGCATCGCGCGCACCTTCGTCATGGAACCGCGGTTGATCCTGCTCGACGAACCGTTCGGATCGCTCGACCAGCAGACCCGAATCCTGATGGGCGACGAGCTGCTGCGCCTGTGGCGCGAGACCGGCGCGACCGTGCTGCTGATCACCCATTCGCTCGATGAAGCGGCCCTGCTGTCCGACCGAATCGGCGTCATGTCGGCCCGACCCGGCGTATTCATCGAGATCGTGGAAACCGGCTGGCCGGCCGACCGCGACAGCCGCATGGCCTCCAAGGACGAGTTCGGGCAGGTCACGACCCATCTGTGGGAAATGCTGCGCGGCGAATCGATGAAGGCGATGGGAGACGGCGGCCCGTGAGGCGGAGTTCGACCAACATCCGGATCGCGCTGCTCGTTTCGGCGGTCCTTCTGCTGGAGATCCTGTGCCAGGCCGGCGCAATCAGCCCGTTGCAGCTCACCGCGCCTTCGCGCATGGCGACGACGCTGGCGGGCCTGATGGGCGAGGCCGGGTTCTGGCAGCAGACCACCAAGACCATCCGTAATATTTTCATCGCGATCATCCTGGCGGCTGTCCTGGGATTCCTGATCGGACTACTCCTCTACCGGCTGCCGCGGCTGCGCCGGGCGATGGAGCCGGTCATCGCCAGCTACTACGCGCTGCCCTTCTTCGTGCTCTATCCGCTCGCCATCGTCGTCGTCGGGATGAACGATTTCTCGATCATCCTGATGGGCTTCGCCTATGCGCTGGTCGCCATGATCACCAACACGCTGAGCGGGCTGGACCGGATCCCGCCGGTGCTCGCCAAGACCGGCCGGAGTTTCCGGATGGGCCGGCTGGAGACCGCGGTACGCATCCAGCTGCCGGCGGCGGCGCCGTATATATTTACCGGCATCAAGCTGGTCCTGGGTTACGGCATGGCCGGAGTGATCGGATCGGAGTTCATCCTGTCCAATTCCGGCCTCGGCTTCTCGATCGCCTTCGCCTACGACGGCTTTGAAAGCGAGAAGATGTACGGGCTTCTGCTCTTCGTCATTCTCCTCGTCACGGTCCTGCTGACCGGCGTGCATATCTTCGAGCGCCGCTCGCAATTCACCGCCGGATCGGCCTGGACGGTCTCGACCGCAAAGAAGATCACGATCGAAGGCGGGATGCTGAGCAAGACATTCGACGCCTGCATCGTCCTCGTCGCTCTGCTCGCGATGTGGCAGTTCCTTCATTATCTCGTCGGCAGCGAGGCGCTGACCTCGCCGCTCGAAACCCTTGAGCGCGCCGAGATCATGTTCCCGACCGCCCGCTTCTGGGCCCATGCCGAGGAGACGTTGCGCGCGCTCGGCGTCGCACTGGTCATCGCCATTTTCGGCGGCGCGCTGATCGGCATGATCCTCGGCCTCAACCGGCGCGCCGGGGAAATTTTCGCACCCTTGTTCGTGGCGCTCCAGGCGACGCCGAAGGTGACGCTCTATCCGGTCATGCTGCTGTTCTTCGGCCTCGGTTTCGCCGCCAAGGTCGCTTTCGGCGCGATCCACGGCATCATTCCGATGACGCTGATCACCTACAACGCCGTGCGCTCGATCAACCCGGCGCTGCTCCGGACGGCGAAGAGCATGCGGATGGGCCCGCTCCAGACCTTCCCGCTGATCTATGTGCCCGCCACGATCCCGGAACTCGTGACGGCGACCAGGCTCAGCTTCTCGATTACCTTCCTCGGGGTGATGATCGGCGAGATGTTCGCCTCGGTGCGCGGCCTCGGCCACCTGATCATGGGCGGCATCGAGGTCAACGACGTTTCGATGATGATCGCGATCACCGTGCTGATCGGCGTCTTCGCCGTCTCGATCAACGGCTTCCTGTTGGTCCTCGACAACCGCCTGCACCGGCGTTAAGCCCCGGCCCGTGCCTGCGCGGCCGAAACTGATCTACTTCGCCGAGCGCCGGCCGGAGATGGACCGCGAGGCCTTCCGCGCCCGGTGGCGCGAACACGCCCGGCTCGGCATGTCGATGCCGCGCTGGCGCAACATCCACCGCTATGTCCATTGCGACGCCCTGCCGGAGCCGGCGCCGGAACCGCATCTGCCGGCGGCGCGGTGCGACGGCGTCGCGATGGTGTGGTACCGGGACGAGGCGCACCGCCTGAAGCACATCGCCGACACGGGCGCCGGCCCGGTCCTGAAGCGGGACGAGCTTGAGACATTCGCCCGGCCGGTCCGCGACCTCGCCCTACTCACCGACGAGCATCTTCTCCTGCCCTTCGGCGGCGAACGACGGAAGCTGTTCCTGAAAGTCCGGCGCAATCTGCAAATCGATCCCGACGAGTTCCGATCCTGGTGGCGGGAGATCGCGGGACCGCAGATCGCGGCGCTGTTGACGGAAGCCGGCGCCGGGCAGGGCTATGCCCAGAATCACGCCCGGCATGCCGAGGGTGCCAGCGGAGAACCGCTGTGCGATTGCGTCGACGAAATCGCCGCTGCGGACGCGGCGCGTGTGGATGCTTTGCTCGCCGGTCCGGTCCGGCAGATCGACGGTTTCGGGGACCGTGTCCGCAGCCTCGAGGGCGTCTGGGCCGAAGAAACCGTGCTCTATCCGCCGCCCTGACCCGTTATTCAGCGGTAGGCTGCGAGATCGGCGCGCTCGAAAGGGCGGATTTCGGCGGTTCTCCCGGTCCGGACCTTCTCCGGCCACTCCGGGTCGGCCAGAATCGCCCGGCCGACGGCGGCGAGATCGAAATCGCGCCGCGCCAGAGCTTCGGCAACCGGCCCGAGATCGGCGACATTCGCATCGATCTTCACCTTGTCCCGGAAGAGCTTGGACTGATGGGGCCGGTCGAGGCCGATGCTGCCGACAGCGATCGCCGGCCTGCCGGACAGGTGGCGGGTCCAGGCCGCGAGGCTGCGCGGATCGCCCGGAAATGCCGGTTCCCAGAACCGCCTCGTGCTGACGTCGAACCAGTCGACGCCGGCACGAACAAGAAGTTTGAGCAGGGTCTTCAGTTCCGCCGGTGTCTCGGCGATCCGGGCGTCGTAATCAGTCATCTTCCATTGCGAGAAGCGGAAGACGATAGGGAACTCCAGGCCGACGACAGCGCGGATTTGCTCGACGACGAGGCAGGCAAAGCGGCAGCGGTTGGCCATCGCGCCGCCGAACTCGTCCGTCCGCGGATTGGATTCGGGCCAGAAGAACTGGTCCATCAGGTAGCCGTGGGCCCCGTGCAACGCCACGCCGCCGCAGCCCATCTCGCGCGCCGTGCGGGCGCATCGGGCATAGGATTCGGCGATGTCCTCGCAATCCCGCTCCGACATCGATTTTACGACAACCTCGCCGTCCTCGACGATCTCGCGCGGCCCATAGCCGGGCACGGCCGGATCGTCCGGCATGCCGAGGCGCCGGACCTCGCCGACATGCCAGAGCTGGGGTACGAAGAGCGCGCCGGTCCGGTGGACTTCCGCCAGCACGCGCTCCCAACCGCGCAGCGCCTCGCGCCCGAAGAAATGCGGGATGTTGTCGTAGGCCTCGCCCTCATGGGCCTGGGACGACGGGTGGTCGATGAAGGCACCTTCGCTGAAGATCAGCCCGGCGCCGCCTTCACCGCGCCGCCGGTAATAGGCCGCAACCTTTTCGGTCGGCACGCCGGCGGGCGAGCGCTTGCGCGTCATCGGCGCCATGACGATCCGGTTGCGCAGGGTGGCCGCGCCGAAGCGCTGCGTCTCGAACAGGATATCGGCATGCGCGTTCATGCTAGACAGCCCTGCGTGGCGGCGCGCATCGAAGGGAGCAGCTCATGAAAATCGGCTTTGTCGGGCTCGGTCTGATGGGCCAACCGATGGCCGGGCGTCTGGTCGAGGCAGGCCACGAGGTCCACGTCTTCAGCGCCAACGCGGCGGCGGTCGAAGCCATGACTGCCAAAGGCGCGGTCGCCGGCGGGTCCGTGGCCGATGTTGCCGGCAGGGTGGAGATCTTCTGTTCCTGCCGGGTGACGCCGGACCAGTCGCGTGAAGTCTTCACCGGACCGGACGGCGTTCCGGCCGCCGCGGCTGTCCCGCCAATCTGCATCGATTTTGCAACCATAGACCCGATGACGTCCCGCGAGATCGGCCGGACGCTCTCCGCGGCCGGGACCGACTATATCGATGCGCCGGTGAGCGGCGGGCCGCACGCCGCGGCAGCGGGCACCCTCAGCATCATCGCCGGCGGTGTGGACTGGGCGATCGACCGGGCCGGCCCGGTCTTCGACAGCCTCGGCAAGCGGACCTTCCACATGGGCGGGACCGGCACGGGCGTCACGGCGAAACTCTGTAACAACCTGATCACGATCACCAGCCACGCGCTGATCGCCGAGGCCATGGTGCTCGGCGCGAAGGGGGGAATCGACGGGCGCGCCCTCTACGAAGTCCTGTCGCAGAGTACCGCCCACAGCCGCACGCTGGAACGGGTCGTGCCCAATCATTTCCTGCCGCGCAACTTCAAGGCGGCGGCATCGATCGAAAACATTATGAAGGACCTTCAGGGCGCGCTCGACCTGGCGGAAGCCGAAGACCTCCGGCTGGCGCTGGGCGAAACCGCCATGACTCTGTTCACCGAAGCCGCGGCGCACGGCCATGCCGGCGACGATATCGCCTCCGTCATCCTGCCGATGGAGGACGCCGCCGGAGTCAGCGTGGGAAAGGCCGGTTAGCAACGGGGTAACGATCTGGAAAGCAGGCATCGGCCGCGACACTGGCACATCCGGTCGAACAGGTGCGAGCCCATTTGCAATATACGTTCGGGATTACGACATCTGTTCTGCCACGAGGCCGACGCCCAGTCAGTACGGAGGAAACCAAGGTGACTCGAACCCGCCATGCAATGCGCCTTCTCCCGATTTTTCTGCTGCTCTCCAGTTCGGGTGCGAGTCTGGCCGAGACCGGTAAGGCCCGGCCGTCGCCTTATGCCGGCCAGGACGCCCGCTCGATCAAGAGCCTTTCGGCGAAGGACATCGCCGAACTCAGGCGCGGCGGCGGTTGGGGTCTTGCCAAGGCCGCGGAACTGAATGGCATCCCGGGCCCTGCCCACCTGTTGGAACTGAGAAACGACATTCCGCTTACGGCGGACCAGATTTCGGCTGTTACTGGCATCTTCGACCGAATGCGGGCCGAGGCAATCGCTGCGGGGAAGCGCCTCATCGCCGGCGAGCGGAAGCTGGAGCAGGCGTTTCGCAGCCGGACTCTGACCGACGAAAGCCTGCGCATTATGCTGGCGGACATCACACGGGCCCGGTCGGCGCTGCGCTACGTTCATCTGTCGGCGCACTTGAAGACGTATCCGTTACTCATGGGAAATCAGATTGCGCGATACAATGCGCTTCGGGGCTACGGCGCCAATCCTTGCGCCAATGTGCCGAAAGGGCACGATCCGAAGCTGTGGCGCAAGCACAACAGCTGCAATTGAAGCTCCCGATCCGCCCGGCCGGCAAGCGACAGGGGATCGCCCTGTCGGATGGCCATTGGCTGAAAAATTGGCTTTCGACCGTCGGGCTTCACAATTCCGGTGGCGATGCATAGCATGCGCGTCGAAGTACAGCGTGCGCCGTGCAGGAACCGCGCCGATTCGCGAACTACAGTGGGAGACGAAGCCATGCCGGACGAGGGGGGATGTCCGTTCTCCGATAGCGGAGCTCCGCCTCCCTTCCCGTTCCGGCGCGACCGGCAGTTCGACCTCCCGGAAGAATACGCCCTTGCCCGGGAGACCTTTCCGGTCGCGCCCGTCACCCTGTGGAACGGCCAGCGCGCCTGGCTGCTGACCCGCTACGCGGATTATCAGAGGGTTCTGCTCGACGAGCGTTTCAGCGGCGCCTTCGCGCGCGAAGATTTCCCAACCGTCACCGAGGCGCGCCGCGCGATCGACAAGCTGGAGCGCGCCTTCGTCGGCATGGACAACCCGCGCCACGACCGTTTCCGGCGCATGTTCACCCGGGAATTCACCACCAAGCGGATGCTGGCCCTCAAGCCGGAGATCGAGCGGCTGACCGGCGAGCTGCTCGACGCGATGGCCGAAAAGGGACCGCCCTGCGATCTGGTCGCCGACCTCGCCGTCGAACTACCGGCCCTGGTGATGTGCGAGCTGTTCGGCTCGCCCTATGAGGACCATACCTACATCCTGAAATGCGCCGCCGGACGACACGGCCTCTCCCAATCGGCGGACGAGGCGGCGCAGTCGGCCAACGACCTGGTCCAGTATTGCCGCGACCTGATCGCCGCCAAGGAACGCGCGCCCGCCGACGACATGCTGGGCCGGGTGATCCGCGACCATGTTTTGCCGGGTGACCTGAGCCGCGAAGACCTGGCCAACATCTGCTCGATGATCCTGCGCGCCGGCCACGATACGACGACCAACATGATCTCACTCGGCGTCGTGCTGCTCCTGGAGCATCCGGAACAGCTTGCGGCCTTCAAGGCCGATCCGTCGCTCACCGAATCGGCGGTCGAGGAACTGCTGCGCTATCTGTCGCCGGTCCAGTTCGCGCCCCGGCGCGTCGCGCTGGAGGATGTCGAGATCGGCGGCATGACGATCCGCAAGGGCGACGGCGTGTTCGCCCTCTCGCCCTCGGTCAACCGCGACCCGGACGAATTCCCCGATCCGGACCGCTTCGACATTACCCGCCTGGCCAACCATCACATGTCATTCGGCTTCGGCATCCACCGCTGCCTCGGCCAGGGGCTGGCGCGGGTCGAACTCCAGGTGGTGTTCCGCAAGCTGTTCGAGCGGTTTCCGGACCTGCGCACGGCCGAGCCGCTGAACCGGCTCACCTTCAAATACGATTCGCAGATTTACGGCCTCTACGAACTGCCGGTGGTCTGGTAGTCCACGGCACCCGCCGGTTCGACCCCGCCGGTTCGACCCTGTCGGTTTGACAAGGTGCACCGGCGGACCATAATCCCGTAGCGACGCGCCGGCGCCCGGCGCCGCGAGCGAGGAAAGGCAAGGCGATGAGTTTGCAGGGAGCGACCGGAGTCCGCGAGGCGGACCTGCCGTGGGTCGATATCGGCGTCCGGCCGGGCTACAACCAGCGCTACCGGGGATTCTTCGACAAGGACCGGCGGATCGCCGCCCGGATCGGCAGCCTCTACGCCGAGCCCTACTATCATTCGCCGCGCCATCGGCACACCTTCCAGCAGGTGCGCTACGTGCTGTCCGGCAAGATGAAATACGGCCGCGAGGTCTACGAAAAGGGCGACTGCCTCTATATCCCCGAAGGCGCCTATTACGGCCCGGTCAAGCCGGTCGAGAGCGGCGAACAGCTCCATTTCGCCGACATCCAGTTCGAGGGCCCGTCCGGCATCCCCTATCCCGAGCCGGACGAAGTGGTGGACGCGCAGCGGCGGCTGGCCGAAACCGGCACCTTCGAGGAAGGCGTTTACACCTTCCCCAGCGGGCGCAAGCGCGACGCCTACGAGGCAATCCTGGAAGAACTGACCGGCGAGCGGATCGAGTATCCCAAGCCGCGGCTCAACAGCTATATCGTGCTGCGCTCATCTGGCATGCCCTGGCGGGCGCGCCCGGACCTGCCCGGTGTCGAAGCCAAAGACCTGGCCTATTTCTTTGACTGCGGCCCGAACATCAAGATGGCGAAAATCGCGGCGGGTTCCGCCCTGCCCGGCGCCACGCCGGCCGGCCATCGCGCCGTCTTCCTGCTCGAAGGCGACCTGTCCTTCGGTGGCGACTCGTTCGACACGCTCTCCTATTTCATCCTGCCGGGCGGCGAGGCACATCCGGACATGGAAGCTGTCTCGGACGCCACACTGCTCATGATCGGCTGGAGTCCGGCCGGCGCGAAGGTGCCGTTCGACCTGTTCTGAGCGGGAAGCGCCTCCCGTGCGTATCGCCAATCTCGTCCATCGCGAAATCGGGCATCGGACGCTCGCCTTCGTCGACGACGCCGGCAGCGCTTATCCCGTCCCGGCTTCGGCAGAGGCCGTGGGCGCGGCATTGCCGGCCGCTCTCACGGATCCCCTCGGCTACCGCTGGCTCGCCCCCGAAGGCCGGGCCCGCCTCGCCGAGGTCGAGGCGCGGCTGGACGCGGCCGGCGCTGCGCCCGCCGATCCGGCGATCTGGCGTTTCGGCCCGCCGGTGCCGCGGCCGGGCAAGATAATCGCCGCCGGGCGCAACTACATGGACCATGTGCGCGAGGGCCAGGAAATCTGGGCCAAACGCGGCCGCAAGGTGGAGATTCCGACCTTCCCGACCGCCTTTGCGAAATTCCCGTCCAGCCTGACCGGCCCGTTCGACCCGCTGCCCGTTCCGAACGGAGTCGACGATCTGGATTACGAGATCGAACTGGCCGTCGTCATCGGGACGCCGGCGCTGAACGTGACGGCCGAACGGGCGCTCGGCCATGTCGCTGGCTATGCGATCTGCAACGACGCCGGCGCGCGCGGCATCCAGCGACACGAGATGGAGGCCCAGATCGGCATCGTGCTGGCCAAGAACTTCCCCGGCTTCGCGCCGATGGGGCCTTGGCTGACGACGGCGGACGCTGTCGGCGATCCGCAACAGCTCCGACTGACCCTCGAGGTCGACAGCGAGGTCCGCCAGGACGCCAGCACGGCGGATATGATATTCCCGGTCACCGAGCTGATCGCATACTGGTCGCGCACCGGGCTGGAGGCCGGCGATATCCTCATCACCGGCACGCCGTCGGGCGTCGCGCTGGCGCGGGACGAACCGGCAAAATACTACCTGCGCCCCGGCCAGACCGTCACCGCCCGCATTGAAAATCTGGGGGAGTTGTGCAACCCGGTGGTGTAGGGGGCTCTGCCCTACCCTTCCTCTACCTTTATCGCGTTGGCGGGGCATTGGCGGGCGGCCCGGCGCGCGGCGTCCCACAGCGCCTCCGCCGGCGTGTCGGTCAGCAGCAAGACGATGCCGTCTTCGTCGTCCTGGTCGAAGATGCCGGGCGCGGTGAAGACGCATTCGCCCGAGCCGACGCAGCGTTCCCGATCGACAATCACCTTCAGCCGGCCCGCCACTGCCCGAACCCCTGCCCTACCAGTTGCCGTTCGCGAGCACGCCGCCGTCGACCGCCAGGGTCTGGCCGGTAATGTAGCTCGCCCGGCCGGACAGGAGGAAGGCGACCGCCTCGGCCACTTCGGCTGGCTCGGCGAAACGGCCGAGCGGGATGCCCCGGCGCAGGCTTTCCGGATCGACTCGACCCTGCGCGATATTCTCCCGGATCATGCGGGTGTCGACGATGCCCGGCGCGACCGCGTTGACCCGGATGCAGTCCGCCGCCCATTCGACGGCGAGCGTCCGGGTGAGCCCCTCGATGCCGGCCTTTGCCGCGCCGTAGGGCGCGCGCCGCGGCCGGCCGATCCGCGCGCCTATCGAGGAGAAGTTGACGACCGCGCCGCGCGAATCGCTGAGTAGCGGATGAAAGGCGCGGCAGGCCCGGATGACGCCGCCCAGATGGACGTCAAACAGCCCCTGCCAGATCGCGTCTTCGATTTCAGCAACCGCCTGGTGGCGGTTGTAGCCGGCGGCGTTCACCAGCCCACGCACCGGTCCGCCGATTGCCCGCACTTCGGCTGCCAGCCGATCCACCGAGGCACTGTCGGCGACATCGGCGCGGATGAAATGCAGACCGTTCCGGTCTTTGTCCGGCGCGTCTGCGCCGCCCGGTCCGTCCGGATCCGGCGGATCGAGGTCGGCCACGACGACCCGCCACCCATCGCGCAGCAAACACCGCCCGACGGCCAGGCCGATCCCCTTCGCCCCGCCGGTCACGACAGCCAGATACCGACCCGATTCCGGTTGCGTCATAAATCAAACCTGCAAATTCCGCCGGTTTCGTAGAACCGAACGCGAGCCTTATACCCGGACAGGCGCCCGAAAGCACCGGGGAACCTCGCCGGTGGCATCGAACCGGCATGGCGAACAACAGCGACGCGCTGGTTCCTTCATGCGGCTGTTGTTCGGCGTGGCGCAATACGCCGATCAGCATACCGACACTTTAACATTGCCAAAGCCTGGAAGTTAAAAAGGACGCGACGAACAGCAATCTAAGAAAATCTACGGCACTATCGTTTACCGGTAACAACCGGTCTTGGCTCGTTCATCTGGAACAACCTGGCTTCAATTTAGCTTGCTTATGCTCTTGTTATCGTAGCAATCCATAAAGTCCGACGCAACACAGAAGACCAAGGATAACGCGCCTGTATATTGCCTCGCCGGATCGTCGAAAGAGCCTGCCACCCATCCACGCAGCCACCACAAAAACAGGCAGTAGTATTGCCGCCGTCACAAGCGCATTGAGGTCGACCAGGCCAGCGAGTGTCATCATGGCGATCAGCATTGTCAGCGTAATCGCAAAATATCCGGTAAAATTAGCACGATTGGTCGCTGCTGCATCCCGGCTGGAAAGCAGGTAAATCATTACTGGCGGATTGCCCAGGCTTGTCGATGCCATCAATACCCCGGAAAACGCACCGACACCAAATGTAGCCCACAGCTTTTTTTCGCCATCATAGCGCCAGCCAGCTAACAGAATGATGGAAAAAACGATAACGATAAGCGCCATAAACCTAGCTATGATATCGGGATCGAGCGAAACCAGTAACCAGCTCCCAATTGGCATAAAGATCGCCGCCGCAAAGCCCATAGGCAAAACCAGCTTCCAATTTATTTCGCGATGCACTTCAGGAAGAAGTTGGGCTGTAACCACAATTTCCATGAGAATGATGATGGCGACTGTCTGAACGGGTCCAAAGAGTATTGCAAAAACCGGCGCCATGAGCATGCCCGATCCGACACCGGCAAAGCCCCGCATCAGTCCGGCAACGGCCGCAACCGCTCCGGCAGCTAGAAGGGATGGCGTCAGAAATTCCATCTCTTGGTCTGCTTAGAATCCAAATCCCAGTATAATTTTTCTTCCCATTTTAGCGTCGAACGTGCGGCGGCGATGCCGCAGCGAGCGGAATGAACCGACCCTGCTCTCATCCGCGCGCTAACCCTGGCACCCGAGATCCTGGATCAGATCGCTGGCCTTTTCCGCCATCATGATGGTCGGGGCGTTGGTATTTCCGGACGTAATCGACGGCATCGCCGAGGCGTCGACGACGCGCAATCCATGAAGGCCGTGGACACGGAACGCACTGTCGACCACCGCCAATGGGTCACTGCCCATGCGACAGCTGCTGGTCGGATGGTAGATGGTCTGGGAAATATTGCGCGCCGCCTGGAGCAGGTCTTCATCGGATTGGGCTTCCACTCCGGGCAGATGCTCGCGTCGGACGAAATTCGACAATGGCCTGGTCCCGACAAGTCGACGGGTGAATTTCAGGCCATCGATGACCGTCTGCCGGTCGACCATCGCCGACAAATAATTCGGCTGAATCGAGGGATGCGCTGTCGGGTCCGGCGACCGGATCGCGACGCGACCGCGGCTTTCCGGCCGGAGTTGGCAGACCGACATGGTGATTCCGGAGAAAGGATGCATTTCCAGCCCCGGCTTGTCGGCGCTGAGCGGCTGAAAATGAAACTGGATGTCGGGCGTCTCCAGTTCCTCCCGTGTCTTGCAGAAAATGCATACCTGGCTGGCGCCCATCGCCATCGGCCCGCTTCGGCTCAGCAAATAGCGGAACCCGATTCCCAAGCGGCGCAACGGGCTGTTGATCTCGTCGTTGAGCGTCGGAACGTTGACTTCGTACACCGCGCGAACCTGGAGATGATCCTGCAGGCTTTCGCCGACGCCCGGCAGGTCGTGCCGCACCGCAATGTCGAGCGATTGCAGCAGCGCGCCCGGACCGATGCCGGACAGCTGAAGGATCTGCGGAGAGCCGATGGCGCCGGCAGATAGGATGACCTCGCCGCCGCTCCGTACACGAGCCTGCCGCCGTTCCTGCCGGACGCGGAAGGCGATTCCCACGACCCGATTCCCAGCGTCGGTATCGAACAGCAGGCGTTCGGCCAGCGCGTGCGTCTGCACCGTCAGGTTTCTGCGCGACCGGACCGGCCTGAGATAGGCCGTTGACGCCGAGCAGCGTTTGCCGTTTCGCGCGGTCAACTGAAAATAGCCTGCGCCTTCCTGCCGGGCGCCGTTGAAATCGTCGTTGCGCGGAACGCCGATTTCTTCAGCAGCGGCGATCAGCGCTTCGCAGACATCGCGCCGCGTCCGCATATCGGTGACGGCGAGCGGCCCGCCCGTGCCATGAAAGGCGTCGGCGCCGCGCTCCTGGTCCTCGGCGCGCCGGAAGTAGGGCAGCACGTCGTCATAGGACCAGCCTTCGTTGCCGAGCTGACGCCAGAAATCGAAGTCCTCTTTCTGGCCGCGGATGTAAAGCAGGCCGTTGATCGAGCTCGATCCACCGAGAACCTTGCCGCGCGGCCAGTCCAGGCTGCGCCCGTTGAGGCCGGGGTCGGGATCGGATTTGTAGCACCAGTCGGTCTTCGGATTGTGCAAGGTTCTGAAGTAGCCGACCGGGATATGGATCCAAGGGTTGCGGTCCCTCCCGCCGGCCTCCAGCAGCAGCACGTTTTTCGACGGATCGGCGGACAGGCGGTTGGCCAGCACGCAACCGGCCGATCCGGCTCCGACGATGATGTAGTCGTACTCCATGGCTGGCTCGCACCCGGGTTTTCGAAACGGCATGCGCCGCCATTCAACACTTGCCGCACCCGAAAAAAGAGTCAATAATGAGAATGTCAGTCTCAAACTTTGCCATTTTGGTCAAAGAATGGGTGTGGCGGCTCCAACCCGATGCATCAGGGGAAAAACATCCATGCAATCGATCCCGGAAAAACTGAAAGGCGTTTCGCGGCGCGACATGTTGCGGGTCTCGGGCCAGTTCGGCCTGACGTCGACACTGATCGCAGCGTCCGGACTCGCCGGCGCGATCACGGCGCCCCAACTCGCCGAAGCGGCCAATTCGACCTACAAGAAACGCTTCGCCAAGAAGTCCCGGTTCAAGCTGAAGTTTGGCGCCGCGGGCTTCAATGAACGCAACCTGCTGATCGAACGGGCCGGTTGCCTCCAGTTCGTAAACGATCTGGAAGAGCGTACCGACGGCGAGATCCAGGTCGAGTTCATCGGCTCGAACCAGATTTGCGGCCAGTTGAACTGCGTAACCAAGACCCAGCAGGGCATCGTCGACATCTACGCCGCGTCGACGCAGAACTCGGCCGGCGGCGCGCCCTA
>LXNI01000719.1_pt1 | contig 35823 bp, 31 predicted proteins | sample 809091 | NCBI WGS metagenome assembly LXNI01 (sample SAMN04870527, study PRJNA318959) | sponge metagenome | biome: 01000161; feature: marine sponge reef; material: water | host: Sarcotragus foetidus | place: Greece: Milos, Mediterranean Sea | collected 2013-05-29 | depth 5-7 m
ATCTAGAACGTTGGAGTTCAAGGTTTATTGACGTTGTTAATGGCGATCACCCTCAAGCACATGGTATGGTGCTAATGAAGGATGTCATGGTCGCTAAAGGTGCTGTCGTGCCGACGGATCCTTTGTTCGGCGTAAACAAGCTGTTGAACTTCGAGGACGATCCTGGTTTTTATTCATACGTTGAACATCGGAACCTAATTGCCGTTGCTAATGATCTGATAGGTAACGACCTTTATTCGCTTGTAACTAATGTATTCAATAAACCGCCAGAGGTCGATGGTCGCCATCCATTACACCAGGACCTTCGTTACTTTAGGATGCGACCGCCGGAGAAGATTGTTGCTGCGTGGACGGCGATATCTCCATGCACACGCGACAATGGGTGTTTAGCAGTTGTCCCGAAGTCTCATCTTTTGGGCGCGTTAGATCACCGCTTACCAGATTGGGACTTCGTGAACTACGCGTTTTACGGAATCAAGGAAACGGCGGGTTTAGAACGGGCGCACATCGAAATGGAACCAGGTGACACGGTTTTCTTTCACCCGTTGTTGGTACATGGTTCTGGTCGAAACTTGACGAATGAATGTCGTCGCTCGATTTCAACTCATTATGCAAGTCACGAATGTGAGTCACCGGCGCCAGATTGGCGCGAAAATGATCGCGTTCGGCGAGTTCAAGGAAGCTGAGTTCAGCTAAACTCAGGCAGTACCTCTTCGCTGAACAATTGCGCGGGTTCTCGCGTGTCTTTGCCGAAAAACTCCATGACAAACATCGTACAGTCCAGGTCAATGTGCTTTTGAATTGCCTCACAACACTGTTCGACTGTCCCGGTGATCGCTAGGTTCCCTTTCGGATTGCCCATATGGCCGCCGAAAATTCGTTGTGCACTGTCGGCCATTGGTCCTGCTTCTTCGGCCGTACGGGCAATGGTGACTAAACACTGCTGACTCACTGTGATGTCGCCGAAGTCACGATTGACAGCGTCGCAGTGGGTTTTGAGGACCTCAACTTTGTGTTTCAAGTTGTCTTGATGACCCGCCAAGTTGTTCCACATGTCTGCTTTCTCTGCGACTAGTCTGAGTGTTACCTTCTCGCCTGCACCACCGATAAGGATCGGAACGCGTCGAGCGGGTGGGGGTTGGCACACGACATCCGTAGCTTCTACATAATCGCCTTTAAACGTAACCGGGCTATCGTCCTTCCACATTTGTACGAATAGATCGATCGTTTCGCGCAATTGCTTTAGCCGTTCGCTAGTACTTAGGAACGGCATGCCGAAGTCTTCGAATTCGCTCTGCATCCAACCTGCGCCAAGTCCGGCAATCACCCTTCCGCCGGCGATGTTGTCGATTGATGCGATCGACTTACCAAGTTGAGCTTGATTGCGCATACCGGCCGGAGTCACTAATGTGCCTAATTCAACGCGTTCGGTGATGGCGGCGACCGCCGCTAATAACGACCACGCTTCCAAAATCGGCAGCTGCTTTGATTGTGGTCCATAAAGGTGATCGCAAACCCAAAGAGAGTCGAAGCCTAGACCTTCAAATAGTTCGGCAGCATCCTTTGTGGCAACCCAAGGGCGCTTGATTTGAGGTAGTGTTACGCCGAAGTGAGCCTTAGCCATCTTATCTCCAAGGTCATTAGGTTTCTGATCGTTCAGTTGAGAGTTTCATGTGCAATATGGATTGCACCATGCGAATAGTAGGTGCGTCGACACGAGCAAGAGAAGCCAACTCAAGCACAGCGTCTAATACGGCACTCGTTTCCAGTGGTTTACCTTGAAGGTAATCTTGCAGCATGGATGTCTTATGGGGACCCACCGACGCGGCTCCTTCTATCCGCTTAGGTATGGTCATGCCGAAGCGCGCGCCATAGTGTGATCCGATTTCACGGGTCTCTTCCATCAGGCGCGTTGCGATGTACTGTGTTCCAGGGTCTGTTGCAAGTCGGTCTAACGTGCCACCTGTGAGTACGCTTAAGGGGTTAAATGCCACGTTCCCCCACAGCTTTATCCATATTTCATTCCTAATGTCACGCCGAACGGCAGTGCGGCAGCCTGCATTGGAGAGAATAGTGGCAATTCGTTCCGTACGGTCAGCGTTGGTTGCTTTAGGTTCTCCGATGCTGATCCTGTCGCCGGAAACGTGCTTGATCACCCCAGGCGCAATTAGTTCTACAGCGGGATAGAGTACGCATCCGATCGTTCGTTGCGGGCCGATCTCCTTCCAAATGCGGCCATTCGGGTCGACGCTATACAACGGTTGCTCTGGTCGTCCACCGTCTAATCCGTAGAAGAACCACCATGGTACGCCGTTTACCGCGAAGAGCAAGTAGGTGTTTTCGTGAATTAAGCTTGTAAGGTGGTGTAATGCCGGTGAAATGGAATGTGCCTTCAGCGTCACAATAATCAAGTCTTGCGCGGTTAGGTCATCCTGATCGCCAAACGCCTTGACCGGAATCGATTGAGATTTGCTCGCTTCGGTAATTTGTAAACCGTCTCGCTTCAATGTGTCAAGATGAGCGCCTCGCGCGACGAGGTTTGGCTTGTAACCGACACGATGAAGGTGTGCGGCTAACCAGCAACCGATTGCACCTGCACCGTAGATGCAGATTTTCAAGATGTTCGTCGAGTCATTCGTGAAGAAGGGTGGCTTGATTCAAGTTCCGTAATGTCAGAATTCGAAATAATGGATGCTAAAGCGACTTCTCGCCGTGTGTTAATCCAAGTCCCGACGAACACGCGTTGTGATTGCACGCGATTGCCTTTGTCATCGAAACAGCTGTCACACTTGTCATTTTGCGCACGCGCATGCTAAAGCGACTTCCGTGTTTTGTTTTTTCACTCTTTGGTGTGCTTCTAGTGGCCTTCGATGGATACGGCTTGGAATCAGCCGAACCCTTAAAGGCGCGCCCGAAGTCGTCTACACAGATCAACGACGCAATTCAACTCATCGCAACACCAGCTAACACTATTACACAGATAGGCCAAGTGGCTCACGCAACCATTACGTGGCAATATTCCTCACTCTCGGATAACCTTGAGTCGCGGAGCTACACCGTGACCACGATCGCTGCAGGCGTTCGAATCGCCAAACATACTGGTAGTGCGCTCCCGAACAACGATGTCACAACGACAGTTCGCTACGAATGTACCTCAACCGGTGTGGTTCAAGCGCAGATTAAGCTAAATATCGGTGCGACGACACGCATCATCTCATGGTTAATTAACTGTGTGGCGCCGCGTGTGTCGGTGGAACCTATAGAACCTTCGATCGCTTTTATGGGAGCTACAGCGGAATCGCAGTTAGTTTGGAGTTACGAGAGTCTGGTCAAAAACGCCGAGGAACTGCCTTTCAAGGTCCGAAGCAACGATGAGTTTCTGCGTGTCGAGCCTAGTGAGGGAAGCGCATTACCAGACACAGAAATCGAATTGAAACTGCGCTACACGTGCCAAGCATCGGGCGCAGTGGCTCTTAAAATCGGGTTGCAGGTCGGACTCGCCACGAAGGTGGTAGAGTGGGTGGTTACTTGCACGGAAGAGCATGTATTTGTAGAGATAGCACCGTCAGAGGCGACCGCGTATATCGGTGGGGACGCGGAATCGGAATTTGCATGGCGCTTTCTATCGAACGAGGAGGAAGAAGGCCAATTTGCGTATGTAATCAACACTGACGTCTCGGGCGTAACGATTAGCAACGCTTCGGGAAGTGTGTTGCCCGACGCAACAGTACACCACAAACTAGCTTTTCGATGTACCAATCGTGGACTCGACGAGGTCCAGATAACGATTGTGGTAGAAGATGAATCACACTCGATCATTTGGCGTGTCGAGTGTGAGGACGAAAGGGTCGCCATCATTTCCGCACCCGAACCTCGAACGATCGAGGTTGGTGACAGCACAATTGAAACACTTGAGTGGCGATTCGACTCCTCCGATCCTAGCCATCAGGTTCGTTTTGAAGTTACTTCGCCAACACGCAGGCTGCAAATTCGCAACGGCAGTGGCGATGTACTCCCAGGCGATGTGATCTCGACAACTTTGCGGTTCGCGTGCAACACCAGACGTTCCAACACCATTGAATTGCTAATCTCAGCGGGAGATGCACGGCGAACACTACACTGGCGCGTAGACTGTGCGGGAGAGGATCTGTCACAGTTTGTAGCGACACTGTATCAAGGACCGCAAATCTCAAAGCTTGAATTTAGTGCTGCTGAAGACTCTTGGGAGTATGTGGATGTCACTCAGTCTGTCGTCGGTGACCAGGATGCACTTCACTTCCGAACGAATCGCCAGTTATTTGTGCAGATTCAGACGCAACACGACGAGCTCGAGCCGTTGCCTATTGAAGTGAGTCTTGTTAATCCGACAACGAGCGTCATAGGTAATCAGGTTGGTCAAACCGACACTGTGATAAATGACCTTGCATCTGGTCCGCGTTACTCAAGCACGTTCTTGTTCGATATCGAGGCGCAGGCGTTTGACGCATACAGTGAGCTGCGGGTGCAAATCGACCCGGACTCGTTCTATGTCGAAACCAATGAACACAACAATCGTGCGAGTTTTATGCTCGATTCACATAACACATGGCTACTACCAAGTTTTCAACTAAAGCTGGTACCGATCCGCACACGCGACGGCGTACCTGATCTAACCGATACCTCGCGGTTTACGCGACCAATTTACGAACTGATGCCAGTAGGGATAGTCGAAGTATCGACATTGGACGAATTAGATGTAAGTGATCAGTCTTGGTCCATCGACTCAGGTCGTCTCATACTGGATGAACTTTATGCATTGTTCACGAGGAGCGCCGACTCCGATTCCTACTACCTCGGTGTTGTCCACCAACCCGATCGGAGTGTTGCGTTGTGTGGCAATGCATTCGTCGACGGGAACGTCAGCGTGGTACGAGACTTCCCTGATCGTTGCTCGGAGCAAATTACGGCACATGAGATCGGCCACAATCTCTCGCTAAAGCATGCGCCAGCCTGCGGTGCAGAAGATGAGGATCCCGACCTAGATTTCCCGTATATTGAAGGAAATATCGGTAGTGAGACGGGGTGGCTCATGAAGAGACGTCAGTTCATTGATGGCGGTGCGCCGGCTGAGTTTGTTCAACTGAACTACCGCTATTACGACGTAATGACTTATTGTCCGGACACTTTTACGAGTCAGTACAGCTATAAGAAAGCGCTCGCGTACTTGAATGAGAGAACTGGTGTTCAAGCGTCTGTTAAAAGGGGAAGACCTGTTGCTTCCGAATTTGAACGAGTTAGTGGAATTAGTGTCGCCATATCTGGCGTATACACCAGTCAAGCCGCGTGGGAAATTCGAGACATTTCTTTGGTCGAAGAAGAACCTATCCTGTTTTCGATTGCTAGTACTAAGTATGCCTTTCGAATCGTCGATACAGATTCCGGTACTATCGTTCATCAAGAGAGACTGAACATGCATCGAGCTGCACATGGTGTCGGAGACCATGTAACGTGGGGCGTACGAGTACCCTACTTCGATGTCGATGGGATGCAGTTGAACGTGATTGACGAACTTGGCCGAGTGGTCTTGGAGCAAGACTTTGGGAAGCTGTTGCGAAGCGGTCTTGATTAAGCCTACGTAAACCATGCGATCTCGCACTTTCCCATGCGGTTCCACGCTCTAACTGCGGTGCATTACTCGCTGCTATAGTGCGAATACACGAGATAGTCAATGAGGCACCGATGCGTCTTACGGATTTCTTCCGAAGTATGATTGCACGAAATGTGATGTAGGGCGAGTTATGCATATTTCGATTAAATACTGCTCCTCCTGAGGATATCGACCAAAAGCGGTCAGTTTGGCTGCAAAGATGGAATCAGCGCTAGGTGCGACGACAGAATTGCTTGAAGGTTCTGGTGGAATCTTCGACGTACGATTGGACGAGAATTTAGTCTACTCGAAATTCGAAACGGGCGATTTTCCTGATGAAGACGCGTTAGTCGGAAAGCTAGCGCCGCACTAACTGATTCATTACATCGCTCGTAGGTGATAGCGAGGTTGAACACCTCCTAAAGTGAGGTTGCGGCACTATTGCGATTGCTGTAACGGCGATTTGTCAGCATAGAGGTTTACTGTGCAAGGATTTGTGCGGATTTCGTGGCACGCCGTCATGCTGGCTACTCTCACATCCGTTGTGATCGGGTGTGGCGGTGGCGGCGGTGGGACGACGCAACCGCCAGCGCCTCCACCGCCACAGCTGATCACCTATTCAATTCAAGTTTCAGAGTTGCCTTCTGACGCAGCCACTTCAGTAGGTGAACCCGCTGAAGCTTCAGTTACTTGGTCATTCAGCGCATCCAGCTCGAACGCCTCGTCAACCAGCTACACTGTGACGTCTACGACGTCTGGTGTTCAGATCTCTGGAGGATCGGGAAGTGTTGTACCGGGCACGTCCATCAGCACCTCGCTGATGTACGAATGCTCTGCGCCTGGCTCAATAGAAGCGCAAATTACGCTCCGTGTTGGTTCGGCAACCGAGAGTCTGACATGGACCATTGCTTGTACGCAAGAACAGATTACGTTCGCACCATTAGAGGAAGTGCTGGTTGAACAAGACGAAGCTGCGCTAACGACCCTCACGTGGACCTTTGAGACGACTGGAAACGCCGGGAACTCGTTCACATACGAGGTGGTTGTGGAATCAGACCGACTTCAGATAACCAATGCGACAGGTTCCTCCCTACCTGGCAGTGAAATCGAACATCAACTCCGATACATGTGTCGCGAGATTGGCTTCCACCAGGTTGCATTACAGCTTCGAGTGGGCAGTGCAACCCAGCGAGTTGAGTGGTCGGTGACCTGCACCGTTGAGGACATACTTGCGATTACGGCGCAATTCCATCAAGGACCGCTACTAGAGCAAGTCGAATTCAGCTTGCTTGAGGATCAATGGCAGACAGAAGTCATTCCGTTGTTTTACGCCGGCCAACGACCGCTACGACTGGGTTCGAATCGCCAGATGTTCGTGACTTTCGCATTCGAGACAGAAAGAGCGAGTCAGATCGATATCTCCCTGGAATCTTCTAATACCGCTGATGACGTTTCGATCGAAAAGGTCAGCACAAGTAATTTGGTGCCGAATCTATCGGGTACTCGGACAAACTACATTCGCCGCACTGTTTTCAATGTCGCTGCGAACGACCTCACGACGTTAGGCATGTTGCAGATTCAGATTGATCCCGACGATGCCGTTCCACAACGGAATGAAGCGAACAATGACATTGTTTTTGATATAGCAAAATTAGAAATCGTTGAAATACCGCACTTGAGACTAGTACTGATTCCCATCATTTCAAGTGAAGGTGAACCAGATTTGACGGATACGAGTTTCTACGTGGACGTACTTTACGATTTGCTACCTATTGGTACTTATTCGGTAGATATTGGGGAAGCAATTGATCTAAGTTCAGAGGAGACGTTCGATCCCAATGCTGCACTCAATGCCGTCTTCGAGCGTTGGCTTGCATCGGGAGATCGTAATGAGTTTTTCCACGGTATCTTCAAACAACCAGACGTTGTCGAAAACTGTGGTTTGGCGCATGTTGGAGGTAATACGGGTGCTACTGGCGAGGCCGGTGAGTATTGTTCGGACAACACAATTGCTCACGAACTTGGGCACAATCTTTCGCTAAATCACGCTCCGGCGTGTGGAGCCGAAAACGCCAATCCGGACGCAGACTATCCGTATGCAGACGGCTCCATAGGAACCGAAAGTGGTTGGCTAATGCGAAAGCAGCAACCGATCGGACAAGCAGGCTTAACGGTATCGAAGATATTCGATACGATGGCTTATTGCCTTGAGACATTCACCAGTCAATATAGCTACGGTAAAGCGTACGACTATTTCGTGCGTCGTTTTGGCACTCAAGTCGCAGCGTCTGAACCTCCAAGACGGAGTGTTGCGGGATTCGAACTGATCGAAGGTCGAAGTCTTGTACTAATGGGATTCCACTCTGAGAGTGAGGGGTGGGTATTACAGAAGACGGAATTCGTGGATAAGATGCCGTTTCCTCGCTCACTCGAAAATTCGGAATTCCAATTACTGTTAACGCACACCAGCTCAGGCACTCTGGTGTACCGTGATGCCGTTCGGCCGATGGTAATTGCGCATGGTGACCCTAACAAGAGAGCTTGGGGTTTACGTATACCAGCGTTTAACGCATCGGGCTTACACGTCGCGATCGTGGATCGAGAAGAGAATGTCCTGTTCGAGCACGAAATCGCTGAAGATACGAACTAGAGCCACACCGAGCAAAAAACCAATAGGAACTGCTTAGTCCGTCGGCCTCTCCAACCCCGCCAAAGAGAATTTCGAGCTGGTCTGGGGCGGCATGGTTTGTCGGGCGAAGTTGGTGTTTTATGCTGAGTTGCGAATCGAGATGGATCTAAATCAGGAGGAACGCCTCCTATTCGAGAGGTACCAATTTGCTGTAAGAGGCAAGGGTTACTCGTGAGGAGCTTCGATCATGCCCGAACAAAATCGATATTCGAAACTTGATTGGATTGAGCACAACAGAGCACATCCTGTAAATCGATGACCTTATTCGCGTAGCAGCTCGTTGATTGACGTCTTCGAACGAGTCTGTTCGTCAACTGTCTTGATGATCACCGCACAATATAAACTCGGTCTCGGAGAGCCGTTTTCGTAACTACCTTGCGGCAGGGAGCCAGGGACGACGACCGAATACGCAGGGACCCTACCTGTGTGAATCTCACCTGTTCTACGGTCAATGATCTTTGTTGACGCGCCGATAAACACACCCATAGAGAGAACTGCCCCTTCCTCTACGATGATGCCTTCGACTACCTCAGAGCGCGCCCCAACAAAGCAGTTGTCTTCAATGATGACGGGATTGGCCTGCAATGGCTCAAGAACACCTCCGATTCCAGCCCCACCTGAAATGTGACAGTCTTTCCCGATTTGAGCGCACGACCCTACAGTAGCCCACGTGTCAATCATGGTTCCGCGATCTACATATGCGCCGAGGTTGATATAGCTGGGCATCAAGACTACGTTTGGAGCAATATAAGCGGAATGACGAACGTAGGCGGTCGGCGCGGCACGGAATCCAGCTGCTGCGAATCGACGCTCGTCCCAGCCGCTAAATTTGGCGGGAACTTTGTCCCACCACTGCGTACCGTCCGGTCCGCCAGACATCGTTCGCATCGGATTCAACGAGAAACTCAGCAGTACAGCTTTCTTGACCCACTGATTTACAACCCACTGATCCGCGATCTTCTCGGCCACACGTATTTCGCCGCGGTCGAGTTGCTCCAATGCGGCTTCCACAGCATCACGCGTCGTACCGGTTGTATCAACGGATAAGGAGTCACGGTCTTCCCATGCTTCATCGATCGTCTTTTCCAATGACATTTAGCTAAGTCCTGAGGAAGGTAGGTCCAAATGTTAAAGTTGGGATTCGGAGGTACTTGGCGTACCGTGAGTCGCAAGTCTTCCGTTGAATGCACGCTCGTTAGCGAAGACTCAGAACTACAAGCAGATCATCAATAGACTTCGTTGACGACCACCAATAAATATAGTGCGATGCGGTTAGGCAAGAAAGCGGGCTCAGAGTTTACAAGTAGGATTCGACGAATCGTTGCATTGCACAAAACGAGTTGGTTGTTAGCAACGACTCTACCTGGTTTAGCGTGCGTCACTTCGGTCCTTGCGGCTGACGAGCTCTACGTCAACCCACCCGTCGCTATGGAGCTTACCGCCGTACCCGATGTGCCGGAGGAGCTGACTACGAACGTAAGTCGGTATCAAAATGTCAGATCCGCTTCTGTAGTCAATTGGATTGGCGATAGTCTGTTAATCATGACGCGGTTTGGAGATACGCGTCAACTTCACCTTGTGAATTCGCCGCTCGGTATGAGAGAGCAGATCACTTTTGCAGATGAGCCGATCGGCGGAGCTCTGATACCTCCCTTGTCAGAACCGGATCTTTTGATTTATTCCAAAGACGTTGGGGGAAGCGAGAGCTACCAGCTGTTTCAGATGGAACTGGTTTCCCGCACGAGCGAATTACTCACGGATGGCAAGTCTCGATATACGGGTGTGTCATTCAATCCTTCTGGCACCAAGATCGCGTATTCGTCGACAGAACTGAACGGTCGCGACACAGATCTTTTCGTTCAGGATCTCGGCGGCGAAAGAATCGTGGTTCAACAAGGTGAAGGCGTTGGTTGGAGTGTCGAAGACTGGTCTCCAGATGAACAACGGATTCTCATCTCACGTTACGTCAGCGTCGTTGAGTCAGAGCTCTATGAAGTGGATTTGTCCACCCTGGAACGTACACGACTACTCGCTGAACACGGTGCGATCTCCATTGGCAGCGTGGCTTACAGTGGGTCAGGTGAGCATGCGTATTTCACGTCCTACCTCGATGGTGAATATGCACGGATATTTGAATTGGACCTTAAATCGGGAGCGGTAGGTCCGCGATCGCCAAAGATTGATTGGAATGTCTCGTTTTTCCGTCTCTCACGAGATCGAACCGTGCTTGCGTACGTTGTAAATGAAGGCGGCTATAGCAAAACCTACTTGGTGAATCTGGCGAACGGGCAGGAACTTGCGTTGCCGGAGTTCCCATTGGGCCACATGTCAAACATTCGGTTCAACCACGATGGATCTCGGATGGCGTTCTCGTATCAGACTGCGACTACTCAGACCGATGTGCACGTTCTTGATCTGGAGACACAGACAGTGACGCGTTGGACCAAGTCTGAGCTCGGTGAGCTTCCTGCACAATCGATGGTTAGCCCAGAGTTGAAGCAATATAGTTCGTTCGATGGTCGTCAAATTCCGGTATTCGTATACAAACCTAAATCGGAAGGTCCCCACCCTGTACTTATCTACATCCACGGTGGGCCGGAATCACAATATCGTCCTCGGTTTTCCGCTACATTCCAGTTCTACGTCAACGAGCTTGGCATATCACTCTTGGTACCCAACGTGAGAGGTTCCTCAGGTTATGGCAAGACATACTTAGGTCTCGATAACGGTTATCTGCGCGAGGATTCTGTAAGAGACATTGGTGCATTATTGGATTTCATCGCGACAGACGATACGATGGACTCGTCTCGCGTAGGGGTGATCGGTGGCTCGTATGGCGGCTACATGGTGTTGGCATCACTTGTCCATTTCAACGACCGATTGAAGGCTGGTGTGGAGACCGTCGGGATCAGTAACTTCGTTACGTTTTTAGAAAATACACAAGACTATCGACGGGATCTGCGAAGAGCGGAATACGGCGATGAGCGAATTCCAGAGATGCGTGCATTTTTAGAGTCGATCGCACCATTGAATCAAGTAGAACGAATTTCAACCCCATTGCTTATCGGTCAAGGTCTCAATGACCCTCGTGTTCCGGCATCCGAGAGCCGGCAGATTGTCGATGCACTACAGTCGCGAGATATTCCGGTTTGGTATGTGCTCGCGAAAGACGAAGGTCACGGATTTCGCAAAAAACCCAATCGAGATTATTGGTGGTATGTGGTGACTCTGTTCCTATCGGAACATCTACTTTGAAGCTAGTGCCTATTCAATTAAAACTCAATTCCTGAGGAACTAAAGTGTGATCGTAAAGCCTCGCATTCGCGGATTTATCTGCACCACATCCCATCCATTGGGGTGTGCTTCAAACGTCCGGGAACAGGCAGATCTGACACGTGCACTCGGTAGTGCAGCGGGATGCAAGTCAGCACTTGTGGTCGGTTGCTCAGGCGGTTACGGACTGGCATCAAGGATCGTTGCAGGATTTGGGTATAGGGCTAATACAGTTGGTGTTTCATTCGAAAAATCACCCGAGAACGACAAACCGGCTTCTGCTGGGTGGTACAACAACGCCGCATTCGATCACCTCGCCGAAGAAGCTGGATTGAGGTCAGTGACCTTTGATGGGGATGCGTTTTCGCACGAAATCAAAGAGCAGGTGATCGACGAACTCAAGACCAACTACGCTCCCATTGATTTATTGGTTTACAGCCTAGCGCCACCGATTCGAGTCCATCCAGATTCTGGCGAAAGGTATCGTTCGGTGATTAAGCCTTTAGGTGAAGCCTACGAGGCGAGTACGCTCACGCTTGATGTACTAAAAGGGACCGGACGCCTCACGCCGGTTTCTCTCGAACCAGCTACTGAAGAAGAGACGGCCTCGACGATTGCTGTTATGGGTGGAGACGACTGGCGCCGTTGGATCGATCGATGTGCTGGCGAAGGTGTGTTAAGCGATGATTTCAAGACGATTGCTTTCACTTATTTAGGCAATGAACTGACCTACCCGATCTATCGTGGTGGGACCTTGGGTCAAGCTAAGGAAGACCTTGATCGCACTTGTATTGAACTCAACAAACGATATGGAGGAAAAGGCGCCGAAGCGCTCGTCGCAGTTTTGAAAGCTGTCGTGACGCAGGCGAGTACGGCAATTCCTGTAGTGCCTTTGTATTTTTCGATACTCTTCAAGGTCATGAAGGCTGCCGGTACTCACGAGGACTGTATCGCCCACATTAACCGGTTATTTCGCGAACAGTTGTATGGGGAGTCACCACGACGTATCGACGAACAAGGTCGCGTCCGGATGGACAACTATGAAATGGCAGACACCATTCAGGCCGAGGTACGTCGACGATGGCAGGCTATCAACGAAGAGAATCTGGGTGAACTAGCAGATGTACAAGGCTTCGCTGAAGACTTCCTTAGGATCTTTGGATTCGGTCGTGATGATGTGGACTACGATGCGGAACTGTCGGATTTAGCGAGTGTAGTTCGTTCTTGAGTGTATTTCTCGACGCATGTCGCGGTGAACCGACACCGTATACACCGATTTGGTTGAATCGACAAGCTGGTCGCTATATGCCGGAATACCACCAGGTAAAAGGCGATACGCCTAGCTTGGCGTTCTTTAAGAATCCAGAACTCGCGGCCAAAGTCACACTCGACGCGCAGCGCATTTTGGACGTTGATGCTGCCATCATGTTTGCCGACTTACTTCCGATGCTCGAACCGATGGGGTTCGAGTTGGATTATTTGCCCGGTATCGGACCTGTTTTCGCGAATCCAATCAGCGATGCCCGGGATGTCGAGCGTGTACGAGTTGTACATGCAGATGAAGGTGTCGGTTATATAAAGCAGACGGTAGCCAACATACTGCAAGATCTGCCTAAAGACATCGCGTTAATCGGTTTTGCAGGTGCACCGTTTACGCTTGCTAGTTATGTGATCGAAGGCAAGAGTTCACGTGATTTCGCGAAGACGAAAAAACTCATGTTCGGCAACCTATCCACATGGAATGAGCTTATGGAAAAGCTCACGACTGCAGTGGGTGACTATGTTGAACTACAGATGGATGCGGGTGTCGACGCGGTTCAAATCTTCGATAGCTGGGTTGGCACACTGTCAAGTGCGGACTATGAGAATTACGTTGCGTCTCACGTGAAACGCTTGATGAGTCGCATTGGAGGACGCGTACCAATCATTTATTTCGCCGTTGGCAATAGCCATCTATTGCATACGATGCAATCGACTGGTCCTGACTTTCTGGCTCTGGATTGGCGCGTCACGCTTAAAGAAGCGTGGGACGACTTAGGCTCTATTGCTATTCAAGGGAATCTGGATCCGTTAGTACTTTGCGCTGACCGCGCAACCGTTCAAACTAAAGCAGCGGAGATCCTCGATTCCGTGGTAGGTCGACCAGGTCACATCTTCAATCTGGGCCACGGCATCGTACCTCAGACACCAGTCGACCATGTGCGCTATTTAGTGGATTTCGTCCACCGACATACGAGCTAGACTCGAACGTTCTTATCGGTCACTGCGCCTTCGCTTGCGTTGGTTACCAATGTGGCGTACTTAGCCAACGTGCCTTTCAATGCGTAAGGGTCCGGTGCGGACCAACGGTCGCGCCGGACTGCAAGTTCACCATCTGAAACTTCAAGATTGATCTCATTCTCAACGGCATCAATCGTGATAGTGTCGCCGTCCTCGATTAGTCCTATCAAGCCACCCTCATAGGCTTCGGGTACGACATGACCGACCACGAATCCAGACGAGCCACCAGAGAATCGACCGTCAGTGATTAGTGCGACTTTCCCTGCCAGACCTCGACCGTTTAACGCGCTTGTAGGACTGAGCATTTCACGCATGCCAGGTCCTCCTCGAGGTCCTTCGTAGCGAATGACCACGACATCGCCTTCCTTCACGGTCCCGTCCATGATTGCGGCCATGCCTGCTTCTTCGCCGTGAAAGACACGAGCTGAACCGGTGAAGCGTTCACCTTCGTGACCTGTAATTTTGGCAACGGATCCGCCCGACGCGATATTGCCGCGCAAGATTCTGAGGTGACTATCTGGTTTGATGGGATCACTGAATGGTCGGATGATCTTCTGATCATCAGGATATGGACCAACGTTGGCAAGGTTCTCCGCAAGGGTGTTCCCAGTGACGGTCATGCACTCGCCGTGTAAGAGTCCTTCGTCCTGCAAGGACTTCATAAGCGGTTGAATGCCGCCGATGGCGACCAACTCAGACATCGAATATTGACCGGCAGGACGCATATCTGCCAAGACTGGTACTCGCTTCCCGATTCGGGAAAAGTCGTCAAGTTCTAAGGGAATGTCAGCTGCACTAGCGATCGCCAACAGGTGTAAAACCGCATTCGTGGAACCTTCTAGTGCGATTACAACCGTAATTGCGTTCTCGAATGACTCCCTCGTAAGTAATTTCGACGGAGTTAGATCTTTCTCGACCAATTCTGCAACGGCACTTCCCGCTCGATAGCAATCTGAGATTTTTTCCTCGCTGACCGCTTCCTGAGATGATGAATTTGGCAGGCTTAACCCTAGTGCTTCGATTGCAGATGCCATGGTGTTGGCGGTATACATACCGCCGCATGAACCCGGACCTGGTATTGCAGTTTCTTCGACCTCTTGAAGTTCTTTCGCCGAGATTAAATTTTCGGCGCGGGACCCGACTGCCTCAAATACGGAGATGATGTCGCGTCGATTCGCACCAGGCTTTATGGTGCCACCGTAAACGAATATTGACGGTCGATCGAGTCGAGCCATAGCCATCGCACACGCTGGCATGTTCTTATCACATCCACCGATAGCGACGAGACCGTCGAAGCCTTGGGCTCCCACCACTGTCTCGATGGAGTCCGCGATTACTTCGCGACTGACCAACGAGTAACGCATACCAGGTGTACCCATGGATATACCGTCAGAAACAGTTATGGTGTTGAAGACGACGCTCTTAGCCCCATTGGCATCGACTCCTGCGGCAGCGTGCTCAGAGAGTCCGTTGATATGCATATTGCATGGCGTTACATTGCTCCACGTGGAAGCGATGCCGATCTGTGCCTTTTGAAAATCTTCCCGTTTAAACCCAACAGGATAGAGCATTGCGCGACTGGGGGCTTGTTCGACACCATCGACGATGATGCTGGAGTACGGACGTTTCTTGGTCATGCGAGTTCCTTTATCAAGAGTGTCGAATGGCGATCACGATCGTAGGTGGCAAGCGTGGCGACGGGGAGCGAGTCCAAAGCCGCTTGTAAGTAGTCGTGACGCGTGAACCAATCGACAGCGTGTTTTGTGAAGACGTAGACATGACTCGCGCCACGTGTTCGTGCTTCCGTTTCGGCTCGTCCCAGGAGTCGACTACCGATATTACGGTCTCGGTGTTTTGGTGCTGCGAGCAGAGTTCCGATCTCTTGCATTCCCTGAGTGAGTGAATACAACGCGACACAACCGACAGGGACGTTATCGTGTTCGGCAAGGAAGATCGTCGTTGAGTCACTACTCAATAAATCTCGATCGCGAGGTACGAGCCGATCTTCGTCGATATCAGCTTGGATTAGATCGAGAAGGGCGTCTGTGTCGCGGTCAGTCGCACGTCGAATTGTTAGATAGTCGTCGGTCGAAATCTGCGTCCCAGAGCCATCTGCTGTGAACAGTTCGGCTAGCAACGCGCCGTCGTTCTCGTAGGACACGATATGTCCACGGTTTACACCCTGACGGCAAGCTTGTAGTAGTGCGCGCATTCGATACGCAGTCGCCTCGGCAAGGTCTTGATGGTCAAGGATGTTTTGAAAGGCATCAGTTGACAGGTCGCTGTTTACTACGTCCGCATCGTAGACCAGAGAGGCTGGTTCATGAAAAATGATTAGTTTGTCTGCGCCCAAAGCTTGCGCAACGGCAGCTACGGTGTCATCGACTGTCGTTTCGTAACCCTTGTTGCTAATCGCCCCACCTACGGTTGGTGCAACGAGCGCAATTGAGCCTGCATCGAGTGTTTGTACTAGTCGATTAATCTGCTTCTGGTGTTGATCGTGCACACCCAAGGTGCGTTGGCTCTGCTGAGACGCGTTAGAGGAAACGTAGGTTTCTTCTATCACCGGGATTGCCTGATTGCGATAACGACTGCTAGGCAAGCCTCGAGCAAATAGTCTTTTCATCGCCTCGATACGAGTGGCGACCTCCTCCCTAGGGGCTTCTAGGATCAATACCTGCTTTATGCCGAGTACATGAAGTAACGCCAAATCCCTTACTATGTTTTCGATACGTTCACGCTGAAAACTAGCGTCTGGCATGAGGATGACAAACACTTTGCCTCGATGTTCGCGGATGTACGGCGACGAATCTCGAAACCAACGAGCAAAACGATGGAAATCCATGTCAGAATGAGGGATGCTAGTGGCGTTAGGGCGTCGCGCAGTAGGTGTGAATGAGCTCTTCGAGAATAGCTTGTGTAGGCTTCAGGCGATCAAGGCTAAGGTACTCGTCTGGTTGATGCGCTTGGTTCACTGATCCTGGACCAAATACGACCGTCTCCATTCCCAACGCCTGATAAAAAGGCGCTTCGGTGCCGAATGCGACACCTCGCGGCGCATGATTGGTCACGTTTGACAGGTGGCGAACTAACCCGCCGTTCGTGTTCGTCTCGAATGGCGGAACGATCGGGCAACATGATTCCACCCGTATCTCTGCTCCCGTGTATTCGGCGATGTCAGCAACCCGTCTCTGAATGTCGTCAAGTAGAAGCTGAGCGTTCATATTTGGAAGCAGACGAATATCGAATTGAAGTTCGGCATGAGCGCAAATCCGGTTTGGCACATCACCTGCATGTAGGCAACCGAGATTCATCGTTGGATAGTGCACGGCAAATGCTTCATTGGCGTACTTAGATTTCAATTCGTTTCGAAACTCGATCAGTTTCGATATGACTCGGTGCATGACATCAAGCGCATTCACGCCTGCGTCAGGGTCAGACGAGTGACCTGCGACTCCTGTGACGATGACCTTGGTGAGCGCTATGCCCTTATGGGTGTATGCAGGTACGAGGTCGGTCGGTTCGCCAATCACCGCAGCATCGGCCTTTGGAAAACCGAGCGCTTCTAATTCACGCGCGCCTGCCATACTAGTCTCTTCGTCAGATGTAGCTGCTACGCATAGTGGTTTTTCAAGTTTGGCGTCATCAATTGCCGCACATGCGGCTAGAGCAAGCGGAAAAAAACCTTTCATGTCGCACGTGCCGAGTCCGTAGAATCGACCATCTTTTTCGGTCAAGGCATATGGGTTGACATCCCACTGCGATTCAAAGCACGGGACGGTGTCAGAATGCCCTGCGAACACTAATCCACCTTCGCCACTGCCTTTGCGTGCAAGTAAATTGGCTTTTTCGCGATTGGATTCGAGAGGTTTAACGACGACGTCAAAGCCAAGATCATCTAACCAGTTAGCAAGATGATTAATTACGTCGATGTTGCTTTGATCAATCTGTAGATCGGCGCAACTGACTGAAGGCGTGCTCACAAGCGCCCGGAACATTTCAGTCGTGCTGGGGATCATGCGACAGAGCCGGACTAGTGGGCTGAATAGAGTGAATGATAGTCAGGGGAGAACCGTTGTCTGATCGCGATAGAGCGTTTGAATGCCATGTCACTTTGGACATCGAAGCCCTGATCGACGTTACCGATTGCGATAATTTCTGCTTATCCAATACCGTAATAAGATGACGAATTTAGCGTCGAATTTCGCCGACCGAGACGGAAAAATCTGGATGGACGGCGATCTGCGGGATTGGCGTTCGGCGCAAGTCCATGTGCTCACCTCCACATTACATTACGGCGTGGGAGTGTTCGAAGGCGTTCGAGCTTACGCAACTAATCGAGGACCGTGTGTCTTTCGACTGCTAGACCATACGCAACGGTTGTTTGATTCCGCTCACATCCTGCGCATTGAGATCCCATTCAGCCAAGAGGAAATCAACGCAGCGCAGGTTCAGGTGATTCGTGCCAACGAATTAGATGAAGGATATGTGCGACCGATTGTTTTTATGGGATCGGAACAGATGGGTCTACGTGCAGAAGGTCTTTCGGTTCACGTGGCGATCGCGTGTTGGCCGTGGCCGGACTACATGGATCCTGAAGCTCGTGAGAAGGGGATCCGAGTACACACGTCGTCGTACACGCGGCACCACGTGAATATCAGCATGTGCAAAGCAAAAGCCACGGGAAACTACATCAACTCAATACTTGCACTGTCGGAAGCTCAGGATGGAGGGTACGACGAAGCGCTCTTGCTCGATAACGAAGGGTATGTGGCAGAAGGAAGTGGTGAGAACGTCTTTGTCGTAAAGGACGGCGAGATTCATACGCCACAACTTACCTCCTGTTTACCTGGATTGACGAGAGATACGATCATTACGTTTGCGCGTGAGTCGGGGTATACAGTTACCGAACGCAATATCACTCGCGATGAGATTTACATAGCAGACGAAGCGTTCTTCACTGGCACAGCCGCGGAAGTTCTGCCGATACAGGAATTGGACAATCGTCAGATCGCGGACGGCCGACGCGGTCCAATCACTGAGAAGCTGCAAGCGATGTATTTTGAACAGGTGAGAGCAAAGCGCGAAGCCCACCCTGAGTGGCATACGTACGTATCCTGAGATCTCCATCCAAGCGTGGAAATCTACGTCAATACTTCCGCGTGGTACCGTCCTCGAGTGATTTGAAACGTCGGTGAATCCAGTAATACTGCTCTGGTTTTCTACGAACTGACTCACCGATGATCTTGTTTAACGTCGTTGCGTCAACCACCTGATCGCCAGTCGGAAAGTTCTCGATCGGATGGTAATGAACGATCCAATTTGGATTCTCTTGTTGGTATGAGAATTCGACGAATACCGCTGCCATGTCATACCGCACAGCGATACGGGAGAATACCTTGAGTGTCGCGGCTTTCTCGACGCCGAGAAAAGGCACAAACACCGACCGTTGGTGACCCATGTCTTGATCTGGCGCCGTCCAAATGATCCTTTGTCGAGTCGTGTCCGCAAATGCGTCTAGCATTGTTTTCCGATCGTCACGATCAATAACGCTCGCGAAGATTTTCTTTCGGTGTTTCAGTATCAGATAGTTACCGACGATGGCGTTCTGACGACGATGAACGATGTCAACCGGTGCGTCCAGACCCATAGCACAACCGCAACTTTCAAGCGAGGTAAAGTGCGCGCCGATCAACAGAACATTCTTACCTTCGGCGAGCGCCGCTTCTAACGCCTCACGTCCTCGGATCTCGTAGTTTCTAGATATTGATCTGTACCCGCGTAGGAGTATGTAAGCAGCTTCGAAATATCCAGCTATGGTCTCCTCTAAGTTTCGAATCGCCAATGATTCGCGTGAATCTACATCCATCTCGGGGAAAACGAGCCCAATATTGCGTCGGATGACGTTGAAACGCCGAGGACTGATCCGTCTCAATAAATGGGCGATTTTCTGTCCCCAAAGCCGCGACGTGTCGATCGATATAGGCTGAAATAGCAACCACACGACACCGATGAATATCCACCAACCCCAAGTGCGGGGATGGAGTGGTAACGAGTCATCGTGAATCGTTTTCTTAATCACGACCTGAAATGAGCTGGCAGATTGAGTTGCCTCCAACCTAGCGTCTTTTTCGAAGATCGCTCCCTGGTGATGTCACGCCTGCGTTGCAGGTCGATGCGGAGGAAATTAGTTGCGTATATCAAGCCAATGATGTACGTAGTTGCTGGTAAGCGCGACCTCATTTTAAGGCGACTTCGTGCGGTTGCGATCAAGTCCATACTCACATACGTTCCGCACGATTTGTATTAAGCATCACGGGTCGACGAATTCGATTTTCGAGCCTACCGATATACCAAGTAATCGGCTTAATCCAGCATTGATTTCTACAACTGCTCGTACAGGTCGAGGATATGAGATGGACTCCAGTGAGTGGGGAGTCGTGTGGTGCTCGATGTGACGTATCGTTGAATTCGTGTCTACCCACCACATGTCGAGTGGGATTCGAGTGTTCTTCATCCACATGGACGCCGTCTGCGGTCGTTCATACAGAAATAGCATCGTTACATTTGTCGGAAGGTGCCTGACGTGCATCAATCCCTGTCGGAGGTCCTCCGGTTTTGACACAATGACAGTTTTCAAATGTATCGTTGCACCATCCACAGTATTAACGACCATGGGTACGTGTGGGTTTCTATAGAGCGGCGACGCGAGTTGCCCATTGAGGATAGAAAGGTGAGAGAGGAGCAACAATAAGACGACACAAAGCGCTTGAAGTCGCTTAAATATTGGCGATGATTGAGGCGACATACGATTACTGTAGTGCGGAACGCGCGGACATGAAAGTTAAGTTAGTCGAAGGATAATTCAGACGAATTGACATTAACAACATGAGAGAGTCATGGCAGATCCGTATGTAGGTAAATCGTTGTCGAACCATCGTTTTACGATCGACGAACCCACGTTGACCGATTTCTTTACTGGTCTCAATCTCGACGAGGGCCTGAATGGGTATATACCAGCAATGATCGCGACAGGCATCGACAATGACTACTTTCGCGAGATTGCGTTCCCTTACCAGATCGGTCATCTATGGATGCGACAGGAATGGGAATTACACAAACCCCTTCGAGCGAACTATGCCTATAACGTATCGGGTGAAATCACCGATATTTACATCAAACGTGACCGCCAGGTTGTGAAATATCGGGTGGATATGTCGAACGACAGTGACGAGTTAGTGATTCGAACCCACCACCATCAGAGCTTTCTACGCGAACAGATTAGTGGCGAAAGTGTCGAATTACGTGATCCGACGAAAAAACCCGGAGCGCGGAAGTTCGTTGTTCCGGAAGGGAATCGCTTTGGAGGACTGGAAACGACAATCACGAAAGAAATGTGCGGCGTCTTCTTTCACGGTAACGCAAACTACCACACCGACGACGAGGCAGCAAAGGAACTCGGTTTTCAGCGCGTCGTAGTAGGCGGTCGAATGACGATGGCTTATGCGGGAACCGTTCTGGAGTCCTATTTCGGCGACGCGTGGGGCTCGAGCGGCAAACTCGATCTGAAATTCACCAATCCGTGTTGGTGCGATGACTTGGTTGCCGTACATGGAGTTGAATTGGCGGAACAACCCGATCCGAATCGTCGCGCGGCGTTCATCTGGATGCAGAAACCTGACGAGAGCATAGTCTATGTGGCAGAAGCGAGCGTCGCGGCGTAGGCGAGTCAAGGCATCAACTTGCAAATGGAGCATCGGGTGGATTGGCTTCTCGCTCATGCTGTGCTCGGTTCCGGCAATCGCTCAGTCCTCTGTACTAGCCGAGATTCCTCACACTGATAAGACGCTTCTACAGGTATCTGAGAGCGCCCTGGCGAAACCTATTACGACTCCCTCCGGAGCGGAACTTTCGGTCGAACGGAAAGGCGAACTGGTTCGTTTTACCGCTGCATATGAAGGGATGCTCACACGCAGCAATTGGTACCAGACGACACGTAGCAAGCCTTGGGTTGTATTCGAAACACGTTCGAGTAAGTTTTTTGAAGTCAACAATCGAGTTCTCGTTAGGCTCTCCAATCCTGAGCAACTTGAAGTCGTGGCAGACGAGGTCGACGCCATCAAAGCTAAACGATATCCTGGTCTCGGTTACTCAATCCTCTGGCTTCAATCTGATCAGGATCCTATCAGGACCGTAAAGCGGCTGCAAGCCGATCAGCGTGTCGAACGAGCGGAACTTCAGCTCAAACGGCCACAAATGTTTCCCCTTTGATATTGAATCCTAATGGTCTTGCATCTTGGCGCGCGGTTGCAGTCATATGTATGGGAATCGTCGCACTTCTACTACCCAACGGATGTGGGTCGTCAAGTTCGAGTAACGGTCCAGACCCAGTTCCATCGCTAACTCCTGTTACGGCTACCATCACAGCAGCGGAGACCCAGCTAGTCGAGGGGAGTTCAAATGAAGTTGACATCTGGGTTGATCTAACGCCGCAAGTTAATAGGAATGTCTCGGTCAGTCTGCGTTTTGATGGTACCGCAACACGTAATCTTGACTACGAAATAGATGACGATGTGCTCTCCTTCAGTCCGAACCAGTTGCGGGCGACTACCAGACTGCGTGCACTCGATGACTGGTTACCTGAAGATACGGAGTCGCTCACCGTTCGAATGGCCGAATTCTCGGTAGCGACGTCCGCAGGAGTTCCATCGACTGTGACAATCGCGGTTGAAGATAACCTCGACGCACCTCTTAGTAAGGCAGATAAACTAGGCGGCGGCGACCTCTTCGTAAGGGCTAGTGCGAGTTTTGATCAAGAATCAGCCACGATTGCGGTCCGCGTGTTAAACCGAGGTGCGGCAAGTTCTTCGGCAACTAGTGGGCTTGTTCGGAGCTTCCGTTTAGCTGGACCCGGGGAGCTCGATCGTATCGCAGTAGAACAAATTGAAATTGAAGTTCCGCCAATTGATGCACGGTCAAGTTTTCATACGGACGTCACTCTTGATTTGCGCAAATACACACCAAACGAGACGTATTGGGTCGAAGCATCGGTTACCCCGCCACCGGAGGAGCGTTTCGAAGGCGCACTTCCCAATCGACACATTCGTGGATTTACGCTGAATGCGACAGGTGAGATTTTGACGCGTTGCATTGCGCCAAATCGGGTGCGATCGTCGGAGGGCGGTGATCCCTTGTTCGAGAGTCAGTGGCCTCTACGTAATGTTGGTCAAACTGCGTTTGCCGAGAACGGTGGAAAAGCGGAAGAGGATTTGCGTATGAATGACGTGCTCGCGACAGGAGAGCCAACCGGGAAAGGTGTCAACGTCGCGGTCGTTGATACAGGACTGGAAATTTGCCATCCCGACTTAGCAGAAAACGTTGTTCAAGGCGGTTCATTCAATTTCAAGATCAACACCGAAGAAACGGAATCTTGGTACAACGCTGATGCCTCTGATCCCTATTTCCCTGGCTCTCGGGGCGACCACGGGACAAGTGTGGCGGGGATTATTGGCGCACGCGCCGAAAATGGATTAGGTCTGCGTGGCGTCGCACCCGATGCGAGCCTATTCGGATTCAATTATTTAAGTGAACAGTGCTGCCTGGAAGACGCTCTAGGCGGGAGTGCGGAAGCACCAAATTCTCAACAGATTGACGTATTCAACATGAGCTTTGGTGCACTCGGCTCCCAGTATTACGAGCTCGCGGATGGCATTCTGCGTTACGGCACCTCGGAATTACGGGACGGGCTCGGAGCTATTTATGTCAAGTCAGCTGGAAATGGGTTTCGCTTATGCACCCACTTCATGCACCAAGTCCACGCAACGGTTGGTTGTAACAGCTCAAACGGGGATCGTTTAACCAACCTACCGTACGTCATCGCCGTGGGCGCACTCAATGCTTCGGGAGCTAGGGCTTCATATTCAAGTGTCGGAAGCAACCTTTGGATTTCTGCTCCAGCGGGGGAGTACGGCGTTCGAGAACCTGCGACGATCACCACGGACCAATTCGGTCGAAATCGTGGCTATAGCTCTCGCGGCTCTCGGGGGATCACGTCAGATGAGAATGCGGACCCGTTTGGCGACTATTCCAGTAACTTCAACGGGACTTCTGCGGCAGCACCCCATGTGAGTGGCGTCGTCGCGCTATTGCTTGAGGTGGAACCCACTCTCACATGGCGTGATGTCAAGCACATTCTGGCTCGAACTGCGCGGCGTCCCGGAGGACTGCTGAATCCGATAACCGATGTTCGTGTGGTGATTGGCGATCAATTGGTGACGATTTCTCAAGATTGGGTTACCAATGCTGCTGGGTTTGACTTTCACAATCACTTTGGTTTCGGCGTTGTTGACGTCGACGCTGCAATTGCACTGGTAACGGAAGACTATCAGCCTGCTAGCCTTGGCACTCAAATACGCTCTGACTGGTTCACTGCTTCATTAGACGGTTTACAAATTCCCGATCACGATGGTTCCGGTATTGAACAGCAGCTCAACCTCGATTTACCCGCAGGATCGAATATCGAAGCGGTTCAGCTCCATATCGCGGGTTCGCACGAAAATCTAGTCGATCTGAGTATTCAATTGACGTCTCCATCAGGAACACAGAGCATCTTAAATCCCGTTTTCAACGAAGTTTTGGCGGGGAATATCAGTTTAGATTGGCGTTTGCTCAGCAATGCGTTCTACGGTGAGTCGCCACGTGGCATATGGACACTCCATATCGTCGACGCAGCTGAAACTGATGTAGGGACGTTGAATTCTTGGGCACTTCGCGTATGGTATGGTGAACATCCGTAGTGTTCGAGAGATTTAGCAATCTAACTAGATTTCCCAGTTCCGCGTGACACGCTGAAGGTGGCGCGAAGTCGAGTAGAGCGCGCTACTCAAACCAAGTAGCGCTCCCACGGAACAGACAATCCCGACGAACGACCAATCGAGATTTTGTAGGTCACGTCTAACGCCATAACTAGCTGTTAATGTGCCCAACGGTTCCTCGACGTAAATCAGCACGAGAGTCAGGAGCACGGCTGCCAAAATGCCACCTAGCGCGCCGTACATAAACCCACACCAGAGGAAAGGCCCTCGTGTGATTCGTCTGGGGCTGCCGATCACGTGCAGGATGCGGATTTCATGAAATCGTGATTCAATCGCAATACGCACAGCCGATGCTGACACGAACAGCGCGAAAAGGCAAAACGTTCCTGCGACGACCCACAGCAATCGATTAAAGATCGTATGAATGGCGCTGAAACGAACAATGATCTGGGTGTCGTAACTCACTTGATCCACAGTGTCTAACTGCCGAATGAAATCTGTCAGTGTTTCGATTTCGTGAACCTGGATGTTCTCTTTCACGAAAACGGTTAACGTGTGTGGAAGTGGATTTTCAGGCATCCGATCCGTGAGATCAGGTAAATCAGCGGCGGTCAGGAATTCTTGAAGCGCCACGTTTTTGGGGATCAGGAACGCTTCACTTACGAACCCATGGTTTCTGATAGTCTGAGCTGTCGAACTAATTTGTGTCTCGGATGCATCGTTACGAAAAAACGTATTGAATCCGCGCTCAGTTGGCCAGGCCAAATCTGCATAGCTCAAGTAGTCGCGAATCACCCACAGTCCAGAAGGCAAGGCAATCGAGACACCGATTAGCAACATGACGAAAAAAGTCATGACGACATGAAGAAGCATGTGACGCAGCGCTTCTTTGCAGAACCGCACGTGATCACGAATCCATGCGCGCCGGTTCCGTTTCGTGCGCGGCCAAGGCATTGGGTTTCGGTCGAACATTTCTACATCAACGTGCTCGCGCCGAGGGTATTCGGTGCAGGTTCAAGCCGGCTGGTGGTGTCTGCATATTTGGTCAGTTCTTCGTCGTGGGAAACCATGATTACCGTGACTCCAAGCGTAGTCTGAAGCTTGAGTAATTCTGTTACGCTACCTGCCAGTTGGCGATCCAAGTTGCCGGTCGGCTCATCAGCCACGATGATGCGAGGTCTAGTAATCAAGGCTCTTGCAATCGCAACGCGCTGCTGATCCCCGCTTGAAAGGTGTAGAGGCAGCACATCCTCGAATCCCCTCAAACCTACCTCACCCAGTACGGTTACCACACGTTGATGAACTTCCTTTCGTTCCGTGCCCCGTAACCATAACCGCATCGCGACGTTTTCAAATACCGTTCGATGTGGAATCAGATTGTTCTGCTGGAAAATGGCACCGAGGTGTTGGCGATATAGCGTGAGCTGACGTTCGGAGAGAATGCAAATATTGCATTCGTTGACCCAAATCTCACCGACCGCTGGCTGATATAGTCCGAGCAGCAGATTAAGGAGCGTTGTCTTTCCAGACCCGGACGGCCCGACGATGAAGTGAAGGGCTCCCTCCTCGATCGAAAGAGAAATGTTCTGCAGGGGCATGGTGCCGTCCGGAAACACATGGTCGACACCATTGAATTCAATAATTTTCAAGAGACGAACAAACCGTCGACGTAGGCGCGCGCATTGAACGGGTGAAGGTCCTCGTGTGCTTCCCCGAGTCCGACGAAATACAGTGGCAACGGGTTTTCTTCGGCGATTGCCAAGATCACGCCAGCCTTTGCGGATCCATCCAATTTAGTTACTATCAGTCCACTCACCCCGGCGGCATCCTTGAATTCATGCACTTGCGCAATCGCGTTTTGCCCAATGTTTGCATCCAAGACTAGCAATGTTTCGTGGGGTGCTGCCGGGTCATATCTTTGAAGCACACGACGAATTTTTGAGAGCTCGGCCATCAAGTTCGACTTGTTCTGCAATCGCCCAGCGGTGTCAGCAATGACGATGTCAGTACCACGAGCCCCGGCGGCTTCGACGGCGTCGAAAATCACGGAGGCACTATCCGCACCAGGGCGTTGGGATATCACGGGTACGCTCGTACGTTGCCCCCACGCCTGCAACTGTTCGATCGCGGCGGCTCGATAGGTGTCCCCGGCTGCCAATAAGACCGAATGTCCCTGTTCTTGCAGGTAGTGACTCAATTTACCGATCGTTGTGGTTTTGCCTACGCCATTTACGCCAACGACCAGAATAACGAAGGGACGCGATGCCGAGGGTTTGAATTGCTTTTGAAGTGGTTGGACGGTGTTCTCAATGTCGACGCGCAACGCTTGTAGTGCAGTTTCGCCGTCTTGGAGTTTCCTTCGCCGAATCGCACGACTTAGATTGTCAAGCAAGCGATCGGTGGCGGCGACGCCTACATCGGAAATCAGCAGTTGTGTCCTCAGCTCTTCTAATATACTCTCATCGAGTTGCCTCCTGCCCAACAGCAGCGAGCTGATGCCGTTGCCAAATTGTGATCTAGTTTTGGCCAATGCACTACTAAACCGCGCAAGGATGCTTTTCCTTTTGGCATGGTTGCGTTTCTCGTTCAAGCGAATCTCGAATCTGGGTGAATGAGCTAATGGGCGATGTGAAACGACGTGAGTCGTTAAACGGAAGGTGGCGGCGTGGTCGACGTAACCACGCTGGGCATGTGCGAATTATTGCGGGTGAGTGGCGCGGGCGCCGTGTTGCTGTTGCCACTCGACCTCAGCTTCGACCAACGCCTAACCGACTGCGTGAGACCTTATTTAACTGGCTTGGCGATCGGGTTCGAGGCTGTCAGGTACTTGATCTATACGCAGGGACAGGGATACTAGGATTTGAGTCGCTTTCGCGTGGCGCTCACCACGCGACATTTGTCGAAAACGATCGCCGAACCTTAGTGAAGCTACGAGAGGCTTGTCAGCAGTTTGATCTGGTAGCAGCTCAAGCAGCGGTCGTCGAAGCGAACGCGGTAAAGTGGCTAGAACGAAACCGCACACCGTGGGATATCGTCTTTCTTGACCCACCGTTCCACGCGAATCGAGACTATCGACGCCTACTAGGCATGATAGGCGCACATCTTTCGGATAGGGGCATCGTTTATGTCGAAAGCGCTTCACGTGGCGACGCGGTTTCTTGTCCATTAGACGAATGGAAATCCAAGGAAATCGGCGAGGTAAGAATTCAGCTGTTTAGACGACCCGCTCAATGACGGTCATAGCTGAAAGCTACCGCTACAATCCGTTGCTTCTTTTAGTCAGCAGAAGTCTCAGGCGTGTCCACGGTTGTCTATCCTGGCAGTTTTAACCCGATCACTTTTGGGCACGCAAATATCGTTGAGCGCGGCCTAAAGCTATTCGATCACGTTGTCGTTGCAATAGGTACGTCTGCCGATAAGGATCCCGATATTGAATTGCATGATCGTATCGAGCTCTGTCGAGAGGCGCTAAAAGAGTTTGGCAGTCGCGTATCAGTCGAAGGCTTCAATACGCTACTGGTGGAATTCGTGCGCGAACACGGTACTACATTCGTCCTACGTGGGTTGCGCACGGTAACGGACTACGACTACGAATTCCAAATGCTTGAGATGAACCAGGCATTGGATCCGTCAATCGAATACGTGTTATTGCCCACGTCGAATGAATGGTCTCACGTCTCTTCTACTCGAGTGCGAGAAATTGCGTCTTTTGGAGGCGACGTGTCGGCGTTCGTAGCGCCGTGTGTGGTCGACTATTACCGGTAACTCGGCTCCAATTAGCGGCGCTGACAGTTCGGACAGAATACGGTTTGACGCTGTCCCAGCACGATTCCTATTAATTCTCTCTCGCACTGAACACAGGGCTTACCGGCCCGGCCATATACATCGAGTTCCAAGGCGAAGTAGCCGGGCTGGCCATCGAATCCGACGAAATCACGAAGCGTAGTACCGCCGGCATCGATCGCTCGTCGCAGGATCCTCTTGATCGCATCCGCTAGACGTTCGTATCGTAATTTGGAAATCGATCCTGCGCGTGTTGTAGGTCTGATCCGTGCAAGGAATAAGGCTTCATTAGCGTAGATATTGCCTACGCCTACGACAATGTGAGCGTCCATGATGAAGTTCTTAACAGGTGACTTCCGTTGACGGGATTGTTGGTAGAGCAAAGCGCCGTCAAACTCGTCGCTCAGCGGTTCGACGCCGAGGTCAATGAGTAGCGGGTGCTCAAGGGCATTCTGTTCAGACCAGTGCACGCTACCAAAACGACGGGGATCGTTGAAACGTAGAACCCGGTCGCCTTGAAAATGGAAGTCGATATGGTCATGCGGTAGTAGCTCAGTATGCGGACGCACCACCCTTAGGTGTCCGCTCATACCTAAGTGAAGCAGTAAGACGCCGTGGTCGAACGAGAGTAAGAGATATTTCCCGCGACGATCAACGGAATTGAGTTTTTGCCCAACAATATCGTTGGTGGGTAGATCGACTGGCCAGCGAAATCTGTTCTCGCGAATCTCGAGGTCTTCTAGCTGATATCCGACAAGTGCGCGTGCGATGCCGCGCCTAGTTGTCTCGACCTCAGGGAGTTCGGGTATGGTTTATTTAAGCCGAGTTTCGTTGTAAATAACGTGCTTACGTGCGACCGGATCGTATTTCCGCATCTCGAGCTTTCCCGGGGTATTCTGTTTGTTCTTGTCTGTTGTGTAAAAGTGTCCCGTTCCGGCGCTCGATTCCAACTTGACCTTTTCGCGTTTACTAGCCATCAGACTTTAACTCCCTGATTTCGTAAATCTGTCAATACCGCATCGATTCCTTTTTTGTCAACGATGCGCATACCTGCTTTTGACAACGTGAGCTTCACATAGCGATTTTCGCTGTCAACCCAGAAACGATGCGTGTGAAGATTTGGATTAAATCGTCGCTTTGTGCGATTCTTGGCGTGAGAGACGTTGTTTCCGGTCATAGGTTTTTTCCCTGTGACCTGACATACTCGAGACATAACAGTCGAGATTTAGATTGAGGCAGGAATTAAACTGAAATCGTGGGCGATGCGCAAACCGAAATCGCACATTTGTGAAATTAACTCACATTTGGTACCGTAATAAAGGCAAATTAGCAGCTATTTGAAATTTACGAGATGAGCCGCAGATACGTCGCTACTGTCATAATTCCTTGATATTCTTAAGAACTTAGCGTACATCGCCCAAATGACGGGGTTTGGGTGACAACATGCTGGCGGAGAAATGGCGCAACAAACGATCGTCTTAGGCATCACCGGGGGCATTGCAGCTTACAAGGTTCCTGAGCTTATTCGACAGTTGATAGCGTCCGACTATCGTGTCATTCCGGTGCTAACAAGCGCAGCTTCACATTTCGTCACGAATGCCACATTGACTGCTGTATCAGGTGAAAAAGTAAGACAATCCCTGTGGGATGAGGATGCGGAACGCGCCATGGGGCACATTGAGCTGGCCCGAGTGGCGGACGCGATCGTTATCGCACCTGCGACGGCAAATGTAATCGCGAAGATTACGCATGGTATCGCGGATGATTTGTTAACTACGATCTATGCCGCCACTCAAGCACCTGTCTTGTTGGCGCCCGCAATGAACCAGGAGATGTATCGTCACTACCCGACGCAACGTAATCTAAGGCAATTACGTGAGCGTGGCGTTCAAGTAGTTGGACCGAACTCCGGCGATCAGGCTTGTGGTGAAACTGGTCCTGGTCGTATGTCAGAACCACACGAAATCGTTACGGCCGTCGAAGCTGTTTTGAGCCACTCAAGTACACCTTCGCCCGGTGTAAGTGGTTCAGCGGAAGGGATTAACGTGCTCGTTACCGCCGGACCGACGCGTGAACGAATTGATCCGGTACGTTACCTAACAAATGCAAGTTCGGGTCGTCAGGGCTTCGCCGTCGCGTCAGCAGCGCGAGCGATAGGAGCCGAAGTCACGCTAGTAAGTGGACCAGTGTCGCTCGATACCCCACCCGGCGTGCATCGAATTGACGTCGAGTCTGCGGCGGAAATGCACGATGCAGTTCATGATCGGCTGGGTAACTGTGATGTGATGTTTGCCGTTGCAGCAGTCGCCGACTACAAACCTAGTATTTCACATGACGAAAAAATAAAGAAATCTCAGAAAGATACCGAGGAGCAGTGGTCGCTTGAGCTTGAGGAAACGGTAGATGTGGTCGCCTCTGTAACCAAACTTGAGCATAGACCGTTTATGGTTGGCTTCGCGGCAGAAACCAACGACATCCTCCAGCACGCTCGCGAAAAACGTCTCCGTAAAAGGCTTGATGTGATCGTTGTAAATGATGTGTCGGACCGCACGATTGGATTTGATAGTTTTGAAAATCGAGTTACGCTAATACACGATTGCGGGGAAGTGGAGATCCCGTACGCAAACAAGGATGTCATTGCGGAACGAATTGTGAGCGAAACACTTGCGTTACTCACAGGAGAGAGAAAGCACTCCGAACTCAACGGTTCTACTCACTGAGCGCAATGGGGACGGCGACGGAAGTTGGTATCGGCGACACGCTGCCAACGATAGAGGCGAGTATTTTTCGCGCCTATGACGTCCGTGGGCTGGTTGGCGAAAATCTATCCCCAGAAATCGTTCACGCGATCGGTCGTGCGTTTGGCTCGGAACTACAAGAACGGTCTGACAATCACTCGGTAGCGGTGGGTCGTGATGGTCGTGCGTCAAGCGCGGGATTTCTCGATGCATTGGCGCAAGGGCTGTGTTACAGTGGCGTCGATGTCATTGATTTCGGATTAGTACCTACGCCGTTGGTGCACTACGGCGCGTTCAAACACAATGCGGGGGCTGCGGTCGTCGTTACGGGTTCACATAATCCGGCGTCATATAACGGTCTGAAATTTGCGATTGGTCAGCTGCCGTTTTCAGGAACGCAGCTTATGCGGCTCTATGATCGAATCACACGTGGCAACTTGGGGTCATGTCGCGCTGGCGCCGTTTACGCTCAAGAGGTCGTGGATGAATATGTCGCCGAGGTCGCATCTCAGATCAAGCTGGCAAAACCGCTCCGGGTCGTAATTGACTGCGGCAACGGCGCATCAGGTGTGTTGTCAAGGCAATTATTCGAGGCGATAGGATGCGAAGTGGTCATGCTATACGAGGAAGTCGACAGCACGTTTCCAAACCACCATCCTGACCCTGCAGTTCCCGCTAATCTGAGTGATCTATGCAGTGCGGTGGTCGAGCTACAGGCAGACGCCGGGATTGCGTTCGATGGGGACGGCGACCGAGTCGGCATTGTCACGGAAACCGGAGAAAACATATGGGCGGATCGCTTGTTAGCGGTGTTCGCACGAGACGTGTTGGAACGTAATCCTGCGAGCACCGTTGTTTTCGATGTGAAGTGCGGTCTTAGTGTGAGAGAAGCGATCGCCGAGAACGGCGGGAAATCAGTGGTATCACCGACCGGGCACACGAATATCAAACAGCACGTTTGTCAATACGAGGCGGTGCTAGGGGGCGAGTTTAGTGGACACTTCTGTTTCCCAGATCGATGGTACGCAATAGACGACGCCGCGTATGCCGGGACACGCTTCCTTGAGCTTGTAAGTATGGGTGCGAACGCGAGCGAGCTGTTTAGCAACATTGCAAGGCTTCCCGCAACTCCGGAGATTTTGATTCCGGTTGAGGACCACCGAAAGTTCGAAATCATTGACCATCTAACGCGGTGCGCGTCCTTCAATGGCGGCGAGTCAGACAACACCGACGGCGTTCGAATTGACTTCGTAGACGGTTGGGGGCTAGTTCGAGCATCAAACACCAGCCCTAAGCTCTCACTTAGGTTTGAAGCTCAATCTGAAGTCGCGCTTACACGAATCAAGCAACTCTTCAAACGAGAATTAGAGCGCATCGAACCGGACTTGGCGCTTCAGGCGTGGCTATGAACCGCAACTATGCGGTGACGTTTCGTATCCTCGAGGAAGCGTTACCGTATATTCAAAGATTTCAAGGGGCAACGGTCGTTGTCAAGTATGGCGGAAATGCCATGGTTGACGACGAACTAAAGCATGCTTTCGCTCGAGACATCGTACTACTCAAGTTAGTTGGGATCAATCCTGTTGTTGTGCACGGCGGCGGTCCCCAGATCGGTGAACTGTTAGACGAACTCGAGATCCCGACCAAGTTTGTGGACGGCATGCGAGTTACCGACGCGCGAACGATGGACGTCGTGCAGATGGTGTTGGGCGGATTGTTGAACCCGCAGATCGTCTCAATCATCAATGCGCATGGTGGACGGGCGATCGGATTGACAGGTAAAGATGGCAATCTGATTAGCGCAACGAAAATGACGATAGAACCGGAGGCTGGGAGCTACAACCCTCCGGAAATCATCGATTTAGGTCATGTCGGTACCGTCGACGCGGTTGACACTAAAGTCTTACAAGCATTAGAGGATAGTGGTTTTATCCCGGTCATCGCTCCCATCGGGGTCGGACCCGAAGGTGCTTCGTACAACATCAACGCGGATGTTGTAGCGGGGGCAGTTGCGACTCAGTTGCAGGCTGCGAAACTAATCTTGCTAACGAATACCCCCGGATTACTCGACGAAAACGGAAATACACTAGCAACGGTCACTCGAGAGCGAGTCAACGCTTTAATAAAGGAAGGCACCATTGAAGGAGGAATGCTCCCAAAGACCGAGTGCGCGTTATCGGCGGTCGAGAGTGGCGTTGGAGCGGCTCACATCATCGATGGTCGTGTACCTCACGCGACACTGTTGGAGGTCTTTACAGACGGAGGTGTTGGAACGCTAATCACTTAGAGCTATTCCGTTCATTCGATCTCTTCGATAGACCATCGTGCTCTGCAGTCGACCGCCAGCCCGGTTGACAATCCTCGCCGGAGACGTTCGTGACCGGCATAGGCGATCATCGCTCCGTTGTCCGTACAAAGCGAAATAGGTGGATAGTGCACGCTTGCGTCTAGCCTCTTCATTCGCGCACGCAGACTTTGATTGGCTGCAACACCACCCGCCAACACCAATTGATAGATACCGTGGGTTTCAAGTGCGCGTCGACATTTAATAAACAATGTGCTCACAATTGCGTCTTCGAGTGCAAGAGCGATGTTTGCACGAGTTTGAACGTCGAGTTCACCGACTGCGTTAACCGCTGTTTGAACGGCAGTTTTGAGACCGCTGAAACTAAAGTCTAATCCAGGCCGATCGGTCATCGGACGCGGGAAAGTAAACACGCCGGGAGAGCCTTTCTGGGCAAGGTGCGCGATTTCTGGACCTCCAGGATAGCCTAAACCTAACAATTTCGCCGTCTTGTCGAATGCTTCACCTGCGGCATCATCTAGCGACTCACCGAGTATCTCATAGTCGCCAAAGTCACTGACCTTGACGAGCATCGTGTGGCCTCCCGATACGAGTAACGCGATAAAAGGAAGCTGAGGCTTCGAAGGTGCGAGCAGCGTTGCTAACAGGTGGGCTTCCATGTGGTGCACCGCAATTGCAGGTACATCTAGCGACCAGGCAAGTGCACGACCTAAAGTGGCGCCCACCATTAGCGCGGGTGTCAAACCTGGTCCAGAGGTATAAGCAATACCGTCTATTTCGTCGATCTTGAGCTCGGAATCCGCAATCGTTTGATGAATCAACGGTAAGGTTTTTTGGATGTGATCGCGAGATGCCAGTTCAGGTACGACACCTCCGTACTTCGCGTGGAGGTCGACTTGACTATAGATATTCTGACCGATGATGCCCTGCTTTGTGTCGTATACAGCGACGCCAGTCTCGTCGCAGGATGTCTCGATACCTAAAACGCGCAAAGTTGCAATGAGGCTCCATCAGAATCCGCAATTATCGGAGGTTGGCGGGGTTGGAAGCACTTCACTTGGTTCGGATTTGCTTCGTAAAATCCCGCCGATACCAACTTTCCGAGTAGGAGCGCTTCTATGGGACCGTTAGCGGGTTTTCGCGTAATTGAATTGGCCGGCATTGGTCCGGGTCCTTTCTGTGGCATGATGCTCTCCGACATAGGAGCCGAGGTCATTCGCGTCGACCGGATCGCCGCAAACCCCCGCCAACCACGTGATGTGATGCAACGCAATCGAAGATCCATTGCTGTGGACCTAAAGAACCCGGCTGGAGCAGAGGTTGTTTTGAAGCTCTGCGAACACGCTGATGCCATATTCGAGGGCTTTCGCCCCGGTGTCACTGAGCGGCTAGGCGTAGGACCGCAGGACTGTCTTGATCGAAATGAAAGGATCGTGTACGGACGTATGACTGGATGGGGTCAAGAAGGTCCATTAGCGCGTGCGGCTGGGCACGACATTAACTACATAGGTCTCGCCGGTGCCTTGCATGCGATTGGTGAACCCGGCGGTAAACCTGTCCCACCTTTGAACCTCATCGGTGATTTCGGTGGGGGAGGGATGTTGCTGGCGTTTGGCTTGGTTTGCGCCATGTTAGAGGCGCAGCGATCCGGGAAAGGGCAGGTGGTAGACGCGGCGATGGTCGACGGTGCCGCAAGTTTGATGTCCGCGTTTTTCGGAATGAAGGACTACGGATTCGTACCTGAACGCGGGAGCAACATGCTCGATGGTGGTGCTCATTTCTACGGAACGTATGAAACAAGCGACGGCAAGTACATTTGCGTTGGTTCTATTGAGCCTCAGTTCTATGAACTACTGGTTAAGCACTCCGGCGTGAATGCGACAGAATTTGATACTCAGATGGATCGCGATGGTTGGGAGGCGAAACGCGAACTGCTTTCCGCAATATTCAAGTCGAAGAGCCGAGATGAGTGGTGCGAGATCATGGAAGGTACGGACATTTGCTTTGCACCAGTTTTATCAATCTGGGAAGCTCCCGATCATCCACATAACCGGGCGCGTGAGACATTTGTTGAAGTTGATGGCGTTACTCAACCAGCGCCGTCACCAAGGTTTAGTCGCTCACGTGCCGAGATCTCGCACAGTGCGCGTGCGCCGGGGACAGATTCGCGAAGTGTTCTTCGCGATAGTGGATTCAGCGACGATGAAGTTTCCTCGCTCTTTGACACGGGTGTCGTTGGATAACGATCGAGAATGCCAACGTAGGTAGTGCTGCATTTTGACATTAGCTTAATCCCAAACCGTACGTGACGGATT
>LXNI01000720.1_pt1 | contig 35814 bp, 32 predicted proteins | sample 809091 | NCBI WGS metagenome assembly LXNI01 (sample SAMN04870527, study PRJNA318959) | sponge metagenome | biome: 01000161; feature: marine sponge reef; material: water | host: Sarcotragus foetidus | place: Greece: Milos, Mediterranean Sea | collected 2013-05-29 | depth 5-7 m
GCGAGCACGCACACCGCGAGCGCGGCGCAGCCGGACTTCAATCTCGGGGTCGACAGGTTCAGCATGAGTCGGTTTCCTTTCGTGACGAACCGACGCGCGCCGCGGCGCCGCCGAACGGCGGCGCGGCGCGAGGCCCAACAGACAGAACGGCAGCCCGGACGCGGCGCGCGCGGCGGGCCGGCGCGGGCGCGAAGACAGGAGCGGGGCCCGCCGACCGTCCCGGCGGGTTACAGAGATCTAGCGGAGGGCACCGGCTACGCCGAAGGCGGGCGAGAGGGCGCTGACCCCCCCCCCCCGCGTGTTGGACTGGCTGAGGAGCGCACTCCGGCCACCTCCGCGAAGATTCGGAAGCACGTTAACTATCACGACTCCCAACCAGTCACAACCCCCGACACTACGCGCAAGCGCCTCCGAAGAAGCCCGCCCGAGACGCCGGAAACACCCGACCCGACTCCAGAGCCACCTCGACGCCGGACACCAGACGCCCCCGGACAGGATCCACGCCCGGAGCAGACCACCCGATGAACAGGCAGAACCGGCGGGCTCATGGCTGGGAGGTGCCGGGGACGACGACCCTCCGGACGGTGTGCGCCACGAGGCGACCGGCCTTGAAGGTTCGGCGAGTCCCCGGAGCCGCGGCGATCGCCTCGCGCTCCGAGGAGGCCTCCACGGCCACGAAATCGGCGACCGCGCCGGGGCGGACCGCCGCCGGCGGGAGCCCCATCACGCCCCGGGCCTCGCCGGAGACCGCCGCCAGCGCCGCCGCCGGCAGCATGTGGCCGGCGGTCACGAGGAGGGAGGCGGTCTCGAACGGATCCCCCCGACCCATCAGGTTGAAAGGATCCTGCAGGTTGTCGCCCCCACCGGCGAGGCGCACGCCCGCCTCGGCCAGCGCCTCGATGGCCGTGAGGCCGCGCGGCGGCGCCGTGCGGAGGCCCCGGCTCTGGAGGAACAGGTTGGTCTGGGGCAGCGTCACCACGCCGATGCCCGCCGCGGCGACCGACTCGGCCACCTGCCGCTGCTCGGCTTCGGGCATCATCCCGAGGCTCACGCAGTGGCTGGCCGTGACCGGGTGAGGGAATCCCCGGTCATCGACGCCGCGCGCCAGATCCACCAGCGTGCGAGCGCTCGGATCGAGCGTCTCGTCGATGTGCAGATCGACCGGCAGTCCCGCATCGGCGGCCGCGTCCAGGCAGACCGCCACGCAGTCCGCCGGCCGCGGGTCCAACGCGGGGGCGCCGCCGACCAGGTCGGCTCCGGCAGCGAGCGCAGCCGCCAGCGCACGCCGGTTCCCCGCACCCTCGGGACCCGTCAGCGGCGCGCCGACCAGCGCCACGAGCTGCAGGTCCACGAGCCTGAGGCACAGCCGCCGCACGGCGACCAGCGCCTCCACGCCGCGGGCGCCGACGTCGGCGCCGACGTCGACGTGGCTGCGGATCGCGGTCACACCATGCTCGACGGCGATCTCGACGGCCCGGAGTGCCCGCGCCATGATGTTCTCGACGGAGATGTCACTACGCGCACCCTCCCAGGCCTCGATGGCGCCGATCAGGTCTCCGGTGACGTTGACGACCGTCTCCGCCGACAGCGCCTTGTCGAGATGGGCATGCGGCTCGGCGAGGCCTCCGAGCAGCAGCATCCCCCCGAGGTCGTGACGTTCGAGCGGCTCCGCGGCCGCGGCGCCGGCCACGTTTCCGCCGCCGGCAGCGACTCCGTCCCGCGGCCGTGCCTCCTCCACCGCCGCGACCGCCCCGTCGACGACGGTCACGTCCACCCGCCGCCCGTCGGGCAGCAGGGCGTCAGCCAGGATGCAGGAGGCGCGCACCGCCGCCGAGGGTAGCCCGCCGCGGTCGCGCCCCCGCCGCAGGGTCGCGGCCACGCGAAGCGGCCTCGCTGGTGGCCGGGGGCCGCGGGACTGCCAGAATGGGGCCGTGCGCGTGATGCTGGTCCTGGCCGACGAGCCCGACATCGACGACGGCGGGCTACGCCGGGCCGTCGAGGCGGCACTCGCCTCGGCGGACCACGACGTCGACCTGATCGACCTGCACGAGGGCCACTTCAACGCCGCCATGACCACCGCCGGACGTCGGGCCTACCACTCCGGACAGCCCCTCGTGGAGCCCGACGTGGCCGACTTCGGGCCGCGGGTGCGTGCCGCCGAAGCGTTGGTCTTCGTCTACCGGGCAACTTGGACCGGCATGCCCCCGCACCTCAAAGGCTTCGTGGACCGCACCTTCGTTCCCGGCGTCGGCTTCCACCTCGTCGACGGCAAGCTGCAGCGAGGTCTGGTCGGGGTGCGCCGGCTGGCAGTCATCGCCATCCACGAGCGGACCCGGTCCGAAGTGCTCCGCAACCGCGACGGCGGGCGCCGCATCCTGCTGCGCACGATGCGGCTCATCGTGAACCCGCGCTGCCGCCGGCGCTATGTGGCCCTCTACGACACCCGGCCCGAGCGTGTCGCCGCGGCGCGCCGGCGCTTCGCCGCCAAACTCGACCGCGTCCTGGTGGGACTGTGAGCACGCTGGTCGTCCTCTGCCACCCGGTGCCGGAGAGCTTCGTGGCGGCGGTGGCGGCGCAGGTCGTTCAGACCCTCGACGACGCCGGCGCCGAACCGCAGCTGCTGGACCTGTACGCCGACGGGTTCTCCCCCACCGACCCCGACGCGGCAACCGTCGCCGCGCACCAGGGGACCCTGAGCGCCGCCGGCGCCCTCGTGCTGGTGTACCCCACCTGGTGGAGCGGGCTGCCGGCCATGCTCACCGGCTGGCTCGAGCACGTCGTGGCCGGCGGATCGACGCCGCGGCCCGGCAGGCCGGAGACGACCGCAGCGAGCCGCGGGCTCCTGGCGAACCTGCGCTACGTGGCGGCGGTCACGACCCACGGCTCCTCGAAGTTCGTGAACGCCGTGCAGGGCGAGGCAGCCCTGCACTTCCTCCGACACGGCTTGCATCCGCTCTGCCCGGCGACCTGCAAGATGCGGTGGCTGGCCTTCTACGACTCCGACCGCTCCAGCATGGCGGATCGCCGGGCGTTCCTAGCCCGGGTTGACCGCCGGCTCCGCAGCCTGGTCTAGCCGTCGGGGGCGGCGACTTCCGCCAGGAGCCGCCGGAACACGAACGGGACAATGCCGCCGTGGCGCCAGTAGGTCGCCTCGGCGTCGCTGTCAAGACGCACCGTCAACGGGAACCGGCGCTGCGCCCCGTCCCCGGAGGTTGCGACCAGTATGGCCGGGGCACCGGGCGCCAGTCGCCCCTCTAGTCCGGTGACGTCGTAGGTCTCGGTGCCGTCGAGGCCTCCAGAGCGCCAACCCTCCCCGGCGGCGAACTGCAGCGGCAGTACCCCCATTCCGATCAGGTTCTGGCGGTGCAGCCGCTCGAAGCTCTCCGCGACCACCGCCCGCACGCCCAGCAGGGCCGTGCCCTTGGCCGCCCAGTCACGCGATGAGCCCGCGCCGTAGTCGGCGCCCGCCAGCACCACCAGAGGCGTCGCCCGGCGGCGATAGCGCTCGGCGGCGTCGAAGATCGCCATGACCTCGCCACCGGGCTGGTGGGCCGTCCAACCTCCTTCCCGGTCACCGGCGAGGTGGTTGCGCAGCCGCGGGTTGGCGAACGTGGCGCGCACCATCACTTCGTGGTTGCCCCGCCGCGCCCCCAGGATGTTGAACCGCTCGGGCCCCACGCCGCATGCAAGCAGGTGGCGGCCGGCCGGGCTGTCGGGGTGGATCGCCCCGGCGGGCGAGATGTGGTCGGTCGTGATGGCGTCACCGAGCAGCAGAAGGCAGCGGGCCCCTGCGATGTCGGCCGGCGCCTCGGGCTCGGGTTTCACCGAGGCGCAGAACGGCGGCTCGGTGATGTACGTGGATGCGGGGTCCCATTGCGGCAGTGCCGATGCAGGGCCACCCAAGGCGTACCAACGCCGATCCCCGTCGAAGATGTCGCCTGCACGGGCGGCGAACAACCCCGGGGAAAGGACTCTGTCGACCTCCCGCCGGATGTCGGCGTCGTCGGGCCAGAGATCGGCCAGCAGCACGGCCGCCCCGCTGGGGTCGCGCGAGATCGGGTCCGATGTCAGATCGATGTCGACCGTTCCGGCGAGGGCGTAAGCCACGACGAGAGGCGGCGAGGCCAGATACCCCAGGCGGCACTGCGGGTGTATGCGTCCCTCGAAGTTGCGGTTCCCCGACAGCACGGCCGCCACCGACAGGTCATGCTGCTCGACGGCGGTCGCCACCTCCCCGTCCAGCGGCCCCGAGCCGCCGGCACAGGTGGTGCAGCCGTAGCCCACGATGGCGAAGCCGAGCTTCTCGAGATAGCTGAGGAGTCCGGACCGCTCCAGGTAGTCCGCCACGACCGGCGAACCGGGCGCCAGGCTGGTCTTGACGTGCGCCGGCGTCGTGAGCCCCCGTTCGACCGCCTTGCGCGCCAGGAGGCCGGCGCCGACCATCACCGCAGGATTGGAGGTGTTGGTGCAGCTCGTGATCGCGGCGATGACAACGTCGCCGTGGCGCACGCCAGCGGGGGCCGGCGTGCGGGCCGGGCCGCGATCCGCCAAGGCTGCGGCGAGCGACTCCGGGACCTCCCGCAAGGTCAGGGTCTGCGTGGGCCGCGAGGGCCCCGCCACCGTCGGCACCACCGCTGCGAGATCGAACGGAAGCACCCGGCTGAAGGCCGGAGTGGGGCTGTCGGGGGTGCGGAACAGTCCCTGGGCCCTGCAGTAGCGCTCGACGAGGTCCACGTGCGCCGCCGGTCGCGCCGTGCGGCGCAGGTAGCGCAGCGTCTCGCCGTCCGGCGCGAAGTAGCCGGTCGTGGCGCCGTATTCCGGCGCCATGTTGGCCACGGTGGCCCGGTCCTCGAGGCTCAGGGAATCCACCCCGGCGCCGAAGAACTCCACGAAGGCGCCCACCACGCCCGCCTCCCTGAGCGCACGCGCCAGTGCTAGCACCAGGTCGGTGGCGGTGACGCCCGGGGCGGGCCGTCCCGTCAGCCGCACCCCCACCACTTCCGGCAGCACGAGGTCGATCGGCTCGCCGAGCATCACGGTCTCGGCTTCGATACCGCCGACGCCCCAGCCGAGCACCCCCATCCCGCCGATCATCGTGGTGTGCGAATCGGTGCCCACGACGGTGTCCGGCCGGGCCACCGCCCCGCCGCCGGCAGCATCCAGCGACACCACCGAGGCCAGGAACTCCATGTTCACCTGGTGCACGATGCCCTTGCCGGGCGGCACCACCCGCAGGTTGGCGAAGGCCTGCTCGGCCCAGCGGGCGAAGGCGAAGCGCTCAGAGTTCCGCTCGTACTCGATGGCCAGGTTGGTTGCCGCCGCGCCCGGCGAGCCCGCCGCATCCACCTGGAGGGAGTGATCGATCACCAGGTGAGTCGGCGTGCAGAGATCGACCCGCGCCGGATCGCCGCCGGCTCGTTGCACGGCGCTTCGCACCGCAGCCACGCCCAGCAACGCCGGGATGCCCGTGAAGTCCTGCAGGATCATCCGGCCCGGACGGAACGCCACCGACGTCCCGGGCGGCGTCGCGGCGCCCCAACCTGCCAGCGCCTCCACGTCGGCCGCCGGCTCACCGGCCCCACCCGGCGCCTCCTCGGCGTGACGCAGCGCGCCCTCGAGCAGGATCTTGATGCTCCCGGGCAGTTCCTCGACCGCTGCGAGCCCCAGCTCCTCGAGGCGGCTCAGGCGGTAGTAGCGCACCGCCCCGGCGGCCGTCCCGAGGCCGGCTTCGGCGCCGAATGCACTCACGGAGGCGAACCGGAGGCGAACCAGGCCACACCGTCGAGATAGGCCTGCGGCACCTGCACCGCGCCGCGCATGATCTCCCGAGCCGTCCGGTCCACGACGAGGCTCGGCACCCGCCAGGCGCCGGCTGCGCCCTCGCCGGTGACCTCCAGCGCCAGGACGCCCGCCGGATGTCCGAGGCGCACGCGCCGTGCCGCAGCGGCGCCCTCGCCGGTCTCCGGCGGCGCCGCGGCGATCGATCCGCCGGCCAGCTCGGCCACGACGCTGCCGTCCATGGCGGCTGCGGCGGCACAAGCCATCGCGCCGGTCATCGCCAAGGTGCGGTGTGTCCGCCCCATGGAGATCAGCCGGACCAGCAGATCCACCTCCGCGGCGGCCACCTCGGTGCCACTGGTGCTGCGGTACGGCGCCGGTGCCCCCACCAGAGCCACCTTCGGAACCGTCCGGTGGCGTCGCCCGGCGTCGCTGAGAGAGTCGGCGACGCCGATCCGCACCGCGGCCTCGCAGCGGATCTGTTCGAGCCGGTCCGCGAGGGCCTCGTCGGCGTCGAGTGCGGCGGGCGACGCCGCAACGGCAGCGGGGACGCCCAGCGCGCCGGCCGCCACGAACACGGCGGGGTTGCCCACGTCCACGACCGACACCGGCACCGCGCCGAGACCCGGCAGTTCGACCTCCTCGCGCACCTGGCCGGTAGGCAGGGCGCCCCGCCCGATCGAACCGCCGGCGTCGAGGTAATCCAGGCGGAGCCGCGCCCCCGTGCCCGGCACGCCGGCGATGGCGAAGTCCCCCGATGGGTCGTAACGGTCCCCGCGGAGCGGCACACGGGTACCGAACCGCTGGCCTGTGTTGAGGCTCAGCACCACGACGTCCACCCCGGCACGATCAGCGGGGGCGCCGGGCGCTGGATCCCGACCTTCGCCGGGATGACGGGGGGACTCGCCAGAATCGCCGGTCGCCACGAGACCCTCGTTGACGGCGAACGGGGCGACGGCGGCGGAGATGTTGCCGCAGTTGCCCGTGAAGTCGACCCGCGGCTCGGCCACCTCCACCTGGGCGAAGCGGAACACCACGTCCGCTCCGCTGCCGGCGGGCGCCGACCCCACGACGGCGGCCTTGCTGAGCGAGGAGATCCCGCCGCCGAGCCCGTCGATCTGGCGCCCGTCGGGGTCGGGGCTGCCCAGCGCCGCCAGGATGATCGCCTCGACCTGTTCGGGCCGGAACTCGCTCAGATCGTCTTCCCGGAACAGGACGGCACGGCTCGTCCCCCCCCGCCAGAACGACGCCGGGACCGCCCGGTCCATGTTCAGCCCGCCAGATACGGCCGCGGTGGTGAACCGTCGTAGAGCGCCCGGGGCCTGATGAGACGGTTGTTGGCGTACTGCTCGAGAACGTGGGCCGTCCAACCCGCCACCCGGCTGCAGACGATGAAGCTGGTGAACATGCTCAGCGGGAAGCCAAGGTGGTACAGCACGAGCGCCGAGTAGTAGTCCACGTTGGCGTTGAGCCCCTTGCGCTTGTGCAGTTCGGCCTCCAGGGCGCTGGCGGTGGCGTGCCAGTGCGGCTCACCCGCCTCCTCGCCGAGCTCGGCGGCCAGTCGGTCCATGGCGATCGCACGCGGGTCGCGGGTGCGATAGACGCGGTGGCCGAACCCGGGCACCTTGCGCCGCGCCGCTAAGGCCGCCTCCACGAACGGCACCACGCCGTCGGGCTCGCCGATCTCGGAGAACACACCCATGGCGTCGTCCACGGCGCCGCCGTGCAGCGGCCCCTTGACCGCCCCGATGCCCGAGACCATCGCCGAGTAGTAGTCCGAGAGCGTGCCGACGGTGGTGCGGGCCGCGAAGGTCGAGGCGTTGAGTTCGTGCTCGGCGTAGGTGTTCAGCAGAGCGTTCAGCGCGCCCGCCTGCTTCGCCGACGGGACCCGGCCCGTGAGCATCCAACAGAAGTTGGCGGCGTGATCCAGGTCCGGGTCGGGCGCCACCGGCGCGGCACCCATCATGTGACGCGATATCGCAGCCACCATCGTGGGCAGGCAAGCCACGAGCCTCGCCGCCTTGGCGACCACGGCCTCCCGGGATATGTCGTCAGCAGTGGGGTCCTCGGCCCCCAGCAGCGACACGGCCGTGCGCAGGACCGCCATCGGGTTGGCGCTGTCGAGGGGCGCCGCGGCCAGGAGGGCCGCCACGGAGTCGGGCAGGTCGCGCTGCGAAGCCACGAGTCTGGCGAAATCGACGCTCGTGGCGCCATCGGGCCAGTCGCCGTGCCACAGCAGCCAGGTGACGTCGGAGAAACTGGCGTCGGTCACGAAGTCACCGACGTCGTAGCCCCGGTAGGTCAGCACCCCGGCCGGCCCGTCGATGGAGCACACCGAGGAATGACACGCCAGCACGCCTTCGAGACCCGAGATGACCTGCGGCCGGCTGTCCTCGCTCATCGGTGACCTCCTCGGCTCACTTGGTCGAGCGCGCCGAGGAATTTGCTCAGTCCTTTTGCGGTCATCGTCATCCCGCGCTCCCCTCGCCGGCGCTCAGCGGTAGCCGCCGGTCCGCACCGCGTCCAAGCCTACGGCCAGCATCAGGAGCAGGCCCTCGACGACGTACTGGTAGAACGTCGGCCAACCGGCCAGGGTCATGCCGTTCTCGAGCACTCCCAGGACGATCACCCCGAGGATCGTGCCGCCCATGGTGCCGGTGCCCCCCAGGAGGCCGACCCCGCCGAGGATCACGGCGGTCACGACGGTCAGAACCAGGGTGCCGGGCACGCTGGCCGCCCCCGAGCCGCCCAGCGTGGACGACAGCACGTAGCCGCCCGTGGCCGCGCAGGCGCCGCTGAAGACGAGGTACATCATGCGCAGCCGGTCCACCGGGAGCGCCACCGAGCGTCCCGCCGAGGCGTTGCCTCCCACCGCGTAGGCGTAGAGCCCGAAGCGGGTCTTGGCGAGCAGCACCCAGCCGGCGGCAGCGAAGAGCACGGCGAAGACCAGCGGCAGCGGGATCCCCACGAGGTCGTTCTTCATGACCCCGTAGGCGGCGTCGGTGGTCTGGCGCAGGTTGCCGGCGATGCCCGATCCGCCGTCCACGACGAACGCCAGTCCGAAGGCGATGCCGAGCATGCCCAGCGTCGCCACTAGAGGATTGACCCGCAGCTTCACGACGACGAAGCCGTTGACGAGCCCCACGCCGACACCCGAGCCGATGGCAGCCAGGATGGCCAGGGAGGCCGGATAGCCGGCGATCACGATCTGCGTGCCGATCGTGCCCGACAGGGCCATGACCGAGCCGACCGAGATGTCCAGAGCGCCGGAGATGAGCCCGAACGTGGCGCCGGTGGCCACGATCATGAGCACCGCGGTCGCCCGGCCGGTGTTCAGCAGGTTCGTGGTGCTCAGGAAGCGAGGCGCCGCGATGCTGAACACCACGAGCTCCGCCACGATGACCGCGCCCAGCGTGACCCACGTGAGCCTCCCGGAGAACACCAGGCCACGCAGCCGCTGCGGCCAACCGGACCGCTCGGTGGCGGACCTCTCCGGCACGACGGCGGTCATCGGAACCCACCCTTGGGCCGCTGGTCGAACGCCACCGCCAGGATCATGGCGGTACCCACGGTGATCAGGACGATCTGCGGTCGCACCGCCATCTGGACGAGCCCGTTGTCGAGGGTGCGCACGAACACCACGCCGACGAAGGTGCCGATGACCGATCCACGACCGCCAGTGAGGCTGGCGCCCCCCAGGAACACCGCTGTGGCGACGTAGAGCTCCCAGTTGCGCCCCGAGTTGGGGGCGACGGCGCCGAGGTCCGATGCCAGCAGGACACCAGCGATCCCCGTGTAGAGCCCGGCCACGGTGTACATCCCCAGGCGGAACCGGTCGACGTTCATGGCGGCCTGGCGAGCCGCGTCGGGATTGCCGCCCACGGCGAACAGATGCCGCCCCGCCTTGGTGGTGTGCAGCAGGACGACGGACAGCACGGCGGTGGCGATCAGGAAGAACACCGGCACCGGGACGCCGCCCACGTTCTCCCGGGCGAAACGGAACCCGTCGTCGCGGATCTGCTGCGAGCGCCCGTCGGTGATGATGAACGCCACGCCGAGCAGCACGAACAGCATCGCCAGGGTGGCGATGAGCGGGTTGATGCGGAAGCGGGTGACGATGAACCCGTTCACGAACCCGATGGCGACCCCGGTGACCACGCCGATCAGGAACGCCAGCACCAACGGGACGCCGGCCCCGAACAGCTTCCCGGCAGTGACCCCCACCACCGCCATCCCCGAGCCGATGGACAGGTCGAGGCCGCCCCCGATCAGGACCAACGTGAAGCCGGTTGCCACGATGAACGTGACCGCGCTGAAGCGCAGGATCGTGAGGACGTTCTGGCTGGTCAGGAAGAAGTCGAGACGCGAGGTGAAGTAGGTGCCCAGCAAGATGAGGGCGATCAGCAACAAGACATGTTGGCCCAGCAGGAGGCGCCGCGCCCGGGCCGCGGCCTGGGCGCGGCTGTCGAGAGGAGCGCCCGGCGGGGTGGCGGTGGCGGTCACGCCTGCCCGGTCGCCGGTGCGCCGGCCACGATGAGGTTCACGCACTCCTCCACCGACGTGGCGCGCGCGTCGAGCGTCGCCACGTGCTCGCCCCGCTTCATGACCATCACCCGATCGGCGAGTTCCAGGACCTCCGGGATGCGGTGGCTGATGATCATGATCGACAGGCCGTCGCGGCGGATGTCCCGGATCAGCTCCGTGACCGTGGCCGACTCGGTCGCGCCGAGCGCCGCCGACGGCTCGTCCATCAGCAGCACGTTGTTGTTCTCCTCGAACGCGACGGCCCGGGCGATGGCCACCATCTGGCGTTGCCCGCCCGAGAGGACGCCCACCGGGAGCCTCGTGGAACCGATCTGGATGTTCAGCCGCTCCAGCAGGGCGGCGGCCTCGCGGTGCATGCGGCGCCGTTCCAGGAACCCCAGCAGGCTCGGCATTCCCCGGGTGGGCTCGCGCCCGATGAACACGTTGGCGGCCACGTCCAGATTGTCGAAGAGCGCCAGGTCCTGGTAGATCATCTCGATCCCGAGGCGGCGGGAGTCCTGGGCGGTGGCGATCTCGACGGGTTCGCCACCCATGAGGATCCGGCCGCTGTCGGGGCTCACGGTGCCGGCGATGATCTTCATCAGCGTGGACTTGCCGGCGCCGTTGTCGCCGACGATGCCGAGGATCTCGTTGCGGTGCAGGTCGACGTCCACCTCGTGCACGGCCCGGACGTGGCCGAAGCTGCGAGAGATGCCGCGCAGCTGCAGGAGGGGCGCGCCGTTGGATCCGTTGCCGTTCGGGCCGGCGAGGTCGTTCACGCGAATCACTCCCCCGGTGGGTTGTGCGGCGGACCGGCGACGACCGCCCCGCTGGGTCCGTGCTCGTAGCCGTCACCGCTGGGCGGCGCGAACTCCAGATCGAGGACGAAACCCAGCTCGCTGTCCAGGTTGACCCGAACCACGTCGTCGCTGGTGTTCGCCGTCGCCGGATCGACCCGCTGGGTGACGTAGGCGAAGTCGGCGTAGGCGCCGAGCGGGTAGGCGTAGCGCAGCCACGTGCCGCGGTCGATCACCACGCCCGTCCCCCCGGTGAGCAGGAACGCCCGGGCCGCATCAACCTCGGGGCGGCCGCCGGCGTCGGGCGCCACCACGAACGCCGCCGGGTGCATCCCGAGCGTGATGAGCGTGACGGTGCTCGCCGGGTGCTTCTGCACGAACTCGCAGCGGTTGCCCCGGTAGTAGTACCGCAGCGAGCACATGTAGGCCCGGCCGGGGAACTCCAGCTCCTTCTGCACCCAGAGGTAGCCCAGGTTGTTGGCGGCGCGGTTCAGGTTCGGCGAGTCCGCCGACTCGGGGGCGATGACCGCTCCGAACGGCTCGAAGGCGGCCCGGTCGAGGTGTTCGACGGCCAAGCGCCGCACGGCGAGGGATTCGTCTGTCACAACGCCTCCGGATCGAGTGAGGGCCGCACCGGCTGCCCGCTGCGGATGGATTCCTTGAGAGCGAACAGCGTGCTCATGCTGCGCAGGATGTCCGTGCCGCTCGCCCAGGGCTCGCCGCCGCCGGCGATGCACTGCAGCACATCGGCACGCGTCGCCAGGTACGACTGCGGCGAGAGCGTGTACTGCAGCGGCAGTTCCAGCGCCGAGCCCCGCGGCTCGTGGGGCCCGTAGCGCAGCTCGGCCCGCACCAGCCGGGCCGGGCCGGGAAGTTCCTGGTCCTGTATGCCGTCGACGCCGGCCCGCTCGCCCACGGCGAACATCTCGAAGCGGCGCCGGTGACGGGTGGCGAAGTCGTACAGGAGCGTGGCATTGGCGCCGCTCGCGAAGCTGAAGACGCCCGAGAGCACCGAGCCGACGCCGTCCACCCGCCGCGACCAGTTGCCGTACACCTCCTCGGGCGCCTCGCCGAACCACGACTGCAGCACGTCCACCGCGTGGATGCACACGTCGTGGACGGCGTCGAAGGCGTTGGTGTGCTGGCGCCCGATGCCCGAGTGGTAGTTGATCCCCGCCGAGATGAGCGGCCCCAGCGAGCCGGCCAGGATGAGGGCGCGGCAGCCGTAGAAGGCCGGGGCGTAGCGGGTGTTGAAGTCGACGCCGAAGGTGATGCCGCCTTCGCGGGCGTGCCCCACGATGTCCTGGCACTGCTGCGGTGTCTCGGCAACAGGCTTGGCGAGGATGACGTGGATGCCGCGGCGGGCGGCCTCGGCCACGACTTCGACCCGGAGCGGTGAGAGGCCGACGTCCCAGCGGATGTTGATGTCGAGGAGGTCCAGGTCGACGGCGTCGATCATCGACCTGTAGTCCTCGAAGACGTGCTGCACGCCCCAGATGTCGCGGATCTCCTTGGCGGCGGCGGGGTCGGGATCGCAGGCCGCCACCGGCTGGATCCCGGCGGCGCGGTAGGCGGGCATGACGCCGCTGTGCACGATGCGGCCCGCTCCCACGAGTCCGATGCGCAGCCCGCTGGGGATGTCTTCCCGCAATGGCGGCGGCACCAGATCCAGGGCCGCCACCGGACCCAGGTCAACCGGGGCAATGCCCGAACTCAGGTCGATCTGCGGTGCCATCGCCCCCTCAAGCCCCCGCCGTGCCGGCGAGCAGCGGCGCCAGGAACCCGGCCGCCTCCCGGACGCCCTCCTCGTAGCTCTGATACGGGTCCTCGTTCTCGATGCTCACGTAACCGTCGTAGCCGACCGCCGCGAGGGCATCCACCAGAGCGCCCCAGAAGGCGGCGTCGTGGCCCCGTCCGATGGTCCGGTAACGCCAGGCCCGCGCCGACGGATCCTCGAACGGTCGCTGGTCGAGGACCCCCGCCAGGGCGACTTCGTCGGGCACCGTCTCGGTGTCCTTCAGTTGCACGTGGTGAACGGCCTCACCGAGTGCCTCCACCACTCGCACCGGGTCCATCTGCTGCCAGAACAGGTGGCTGGGATCCACGTTGGCGCCGATGACGGGGCCGACCGCCTCCCGCATGCGCACCAGCGTGGGCACGTTGTACACGAGGTGGATGGGGTGCAGCTCGAAGGCGATGCGGCGCACCCCGTGGCGCTCAGCAAGCTCCGCCAGGTCCGTCCAGAGCGCGATCCCTGCCTCCCATTGCCGTTCCAGCAACGCCACGCTGTCGTCGGGCCAGGGGTAGAAGATCCAGTTGACGGTGGTCGCGGCGGCACCGTCGCCGGTCGTCCCGGACATCGTCACGATCTTCTCGACGCCGAGCAGTTCCGCCAGCCGGAACGTGTCCTCGATGAGCCGGCGATGTTCGGGACCGCGCACCGGGTGCAACGGCATGCCCGCGCAGTTGAGCGCGGCGATCTCGAGGCCCCGGCCGGCGAACGCGTCGGTGAACATCGCCCGGCTCCGGGGACTCTCGAGCAGATGGCGAACGCCGGACGGCTGGCCGGCCTGGGTCACCTCGATGCCCGTCGCCCCGATCTCGGTAGCGATGTCGAGGCGCTCTTCGAACTCGGCCCGAGTGGCGATGGGGCTCATCCAGGCCGGACCGGCGTGCTCTGGTCGGGCCTCGTCGGGACGCCCGCTGGTGGCGGTGAACATCCGGACGATGAGCCCCATGGCGGGGCGTGGCGCGACCCCGGCGCCCGTCACCGCGTCGCTCCGTTCATGCAGGTCCACCTCGTTGCCGGCCGCCGGGACGCCCGAAGCCCCGCGCGGGCACCGACCGGTCTCGCGACGACAGTAACCGAGGCGAGGCCGCGGGCTCCGGGTGCGTCCGCCAGCCTGTGAGGCCGCGGACGCACCCGGTCTTCTCACTCAGGGGAGGCTCAGCCCCCCGGATACCACTCGTCGATGTTCGACGCGTCGATCGGTACGTGGGTGACGTGGTTCACCCGCTGGGCGGGAGTGTCACCATCGAGGATGGTCGCGATGATCGGACGCAGGAACTCGCCGTAGCGGTCGGGGAAGTAGCCGATCGACATGATGAACGGCGAGTCCGGGTCGCGGATCTCCGCCAGCGCGTCCGAAGCGCCGCCGTTGGACAGCACCACACCGGCGTCGAGGCGCCCGAGCTGCTCCATGGCCGCCACGACCGCCACCCCGGCGAGGTCGTTGGTGGTGGCGATGAACAGCAGGTTCTTGGCGTCCGGGTTGGCGTTGAGGTACGCCGCCGCCGCGGCCTGCGTCTCCGAGCCCTCCAGCACCACGTCGTTGAGGGTGATCGTGTCCATCGTCCACTCGGGGAACTGCTGGGAGATCACGTCCATGGCCACGACCATGCGCGCCTTGGTCTCATCGGGCCAGGTGCTCTGGTAGATGCCGAAGATGCCGTCGAGGTTGCCGCCCCAGTTGTTGTTGATGTAGTCGAGGGCGTACTCACCCATCTGCTGGCCCGCCGACTGGCCGTGCGCGCCGAACCAGTACACGTCGTCTGCCGGCTCGGGGATCGGGCCGTCGATGAAGATCATCGGGATCTCCGCCTCGGCCATCTTCTCCAGCGTGGCCTCGTAGTTCGTGATACCGCCGTCGAAGTTCAGGTAGACGTCCACCTCGCGGGTGATCATGGCGTCGGCGTTGGCGAGCATCTTGTTGGCGTCGAGGTCATGGTCGAGGGCGTAGAGCTCCCAACCCGCATCGGCAGTCTCCGCCGTGACGCCGTTCTCGACGTCGTTGCAGAACTCGCAACCCGTCCGCAGTATGTTGGCGAAGCCAACCGTCTTTTCGCCGTCATCGCCGCCGCACGATGCGGCCACCAGGACGACGGCAAGCAGGACGCCCAGCAGGCCCAAGAATTTCTTCACGAGATCTTCCCCCTGTGAATCTGCGCCCGGCTCCTCCGGGCGGTGCGTCAACTGTAGGCAACGGAGCGACCGGGCGCTGACGGTCCGGGCGCGGTGTTCATGCCACGGTCTCGACGAGCCCGCTGCGGGCGCTGCGGTAGGCGGCCTCGACGATCTCGGTGGTCCGTACACCGAGTTCTCCCGGCGAGTTGTTCAGGACGGTCTCACCGCCGGCCAAGGCAACCAGTGCGTCGATCGGCCCGGCGCAGTCGTACGCTCCGGCATCGGAGGCAAGCGGAACCGTCACGTCTCCCTCATCGACGCGGTAGCGGGTCAGCAACTCGCGGCCCAGGTCGACCGTGAGCTGGCCGTCGGAGCCGATGATCTGTACCACCAGGTAGTGCTTGCCGGCATTGACGGCCAGATGGGCCGAAGCGCCCGAGACGCTGCCGATGGCACCGCTCGTGAAGCGGACCGAGAGGCTGTCGTGGAACTCCACCGCCGTCTGTTGCGGCACCGACATCATGGCGAACACTTCAGCGCCGCGCAGACCCGTGAGCCAGAGCCCCAACCCGAGCGCATGGCTGAGCTGCGCCTGGGCATAGCCGCCGCCGGAGATCGCCGGGTCGGTGAGGGTCTCGGGGCGGGGCGTCAACTCGGGGACCTGCTCGGCGCTGACGATCTCCCCGCTGGTCTGGTCGGCGGCGAACGACGGCTGCCGACCGACGAGCGCCTCGCGGGTCGTGGAGGACATCACGATCGAGACGTGCTCGATCTCACCGATTCCCCCACCGGAGTCCATCAGCTCCTTGGCCCTGACGGCGATGTCCTTGTAGTGCCAGCCGAGCGCGATCAGCAGGTGGCGGTCCACGGCTGCGGCGGTCGCCACGAGGTCGCGCGCCTCGTCGGGATGCAGGGTGAACGGTTTCTCGACGAGCACGTGAGCACCCGCCTCCAGGGCGGCCTTGGCCTGCTCGTGATGCCAGCGCACCGGGCTGGCCACCACGACGATGTCCGGCTCGGTGTCGAGGACACCCCGGTAGTCGGTGTGCGCGGAAGCGAAGCCGAAGCGGGAGCGCACGCTCTCCGCCATCGCCGCGTCCCGCCGGTTGACGGCGATGAACTCCACGGCGTCCCTGTGAAGCGCCAGGCGCGGCAGGTGCGAAGCCACACTCCAGGCGCCGGCGCCGATAACGCCGAGTCGCAGCTTGCTCATGTGGCCGTATTCCCCTCGTCGCCGGAGCAGCGCGACGAGTCCGCGTCCCTGCCCGCGGCCAGCGCAGCATGAAGCGCCCGGTACCGCTCGAGCTTCGATCGGTACCGCCTGCGACGGGAGTCCTCCGGCTCGCACCGCATGACCACGGGCAGGCTTCGGCGATCGTCGGCGACCAGGCCCGTGGCGGCACCGGCAATCCTCGCCGCCCCGACCGCTGCCGCGTCCGCGCTGGCGGTCGAGTCCACGGGGATCCCCAGCACGTCGGCGAAGATCTGCATCCAGACCGCCGAGCGCGATCCGCCGCCGACTGCGCGGAGCGACGTCACCGGGACGCCCGCCTCCGCGAGCCGCTCGGTCATCACGGCGGCCTCCAGCGCCACGCCCTCCAGCAGGGCACGGACGATGTGGTACCGCTCGGTCGCGAACGTCAGGCCGACGAGTGCGGCTGTCGCCTCCGGGTCGGCGAAGGCCGTGCGCGAGCCCGCGAAGTGGGGCAGGGCGATCAGATCGGTGTCCTCCTCGGCGGCACTCGCCACGATCCGTTCGTAGACATCCCCCCAGATGTCGGGATCCGCCGACCCGGTGGTCCCAGCGGCCGGCGCGCCGAACCGGTCGCGGTACCAGCGCAGGACGGCACCCCCGGCGGGGCTCCCGGCAATGGCGAGCCGCTCGCCGGGCGTCACGTAGGGAACGGTCGGCACCGCCACGGGCGGCCCCTCATCGCTGCGGAGCACCGCGGCCAGCACGGAGACGGTGCCGAGAGACAGCATGGCCGTGCCGCTAGGAGAGTGCCGAGGAATCCGTCCGAGGTCTCCGGCGGCGCCGCTGGACAGCGGATTCCGGCTTTCGCCGGGATGACGGGAAACAGGCTTCGCGGCGTCACCCCGCGGTCTCCCTGATCCTGATCCGATGCCCACGCCGTACGCGGCGCAAACCTGATCCAACCCGCCCGTGACGAGCAGTGCACCTTCGGCGAGACCCAGTTCGCGGGCCTGCCGGGCAGCGACAGCGCCGACGACCGTCCCGGTCGGCGCCGGCGCTGGGAGCTTCTCGACGTCGACCCCCGCGGCGTCCAGGATCTCCGGGGACCAGCACGCTCCGGAGGCGTCGAAGGCAAGAGTCCGCGTCGCCATCGTGTGATCGATGACTGGCGGTAGTCCCAGCCGGACCGACACGAGGTCGCCGAAGCAGGCAAGAGTCGTGGCACGGCGGTACGTCTCGGGCATCTCCCGGGCGATCCAACACCACTTGGCGACCGAGTAGTGCGGCTGCGGCGCCACCCCGCATACGGTGGCCAGCCGCCCCGGGCCGAGAGCGCCGACCAGTTGCTCGTAGCACGCTCGGGCCCGGCCATCGAACGAGACGATCGTCGGCGCCAGCGCGGCCCCGGACGAGTCGATGGGCGTCACCGCCTCGCCCAAGGTCGCGAAGGCGAGAGCCTGCGGAGGCTCGGGCACCGCCGCGGTCACCTGACGAATGGTCTCGCAGACCGCGTCCCAGACCCTGTCGGGGTCCAGTTCGGCCCATCCCGGCTGCGGGGTCGCGAGCGGGTACTCGCAGTACGCGGTCGCCAGCGGTGACCCGTCGAGGTCGACCGCAGCGGCCTTGCACCCGGTTGTGCCGATGTCGACGCCGAGGAGTGTCACAGGCTCGCTGCCCTCCGAAGGGTCACGGCGGCTAGTTCGCCGGCGCCCGAACCCTCAGCGACGGCGGTCGGGGTGATCCGGCCCGCGAAGCTCCCTCGGAAACCGGACCGCTCGTCTCCTCATGCCACGATCATGTCGGCGCCGACGCGCTCGAGTGTCTGCGGCTCGCCGACCCGCAGGGCGAGATGCATGACCTGCGCGTTGAACTCGATGCCGATGGTCCGCTCGGCGGCGTTCTCTACGGTGTCGGCGACGACCAGCAGGCCGTGGTTCTGCCACACCACCCCGTGGCTGTCGCCCATGATCTCCAGCATCTCGGTGGTGAACGCCTCGTCTCGACGATGCCTGAACGGCATGATCGGGATGCTGCCGTTGGCCGATTTCAGGCCGGTCGTGGTCACCGGGAGGATGTCCCGCCCGAGCGCCCCGAAGGCGTTCACGTAAGGCGGCTCGGTGTGCAGGACCGAGAAGACCTCGGGACGCGCCGCGTAGACGCCGAGGTGCAGGAGCGCGTCGTAGGAGGGATCGAGGCGGCCGTCGATCTGCGTCCCGTCCGGAGCCAGAACCACCAGGTCATCCGGCGCCATGTCCTCGTAGGGATAGGCATGCGGGGTGATCACCACGTTGCCGGTATCGCCGTCTCGCGCACTCAAGTTCCCCTGCGACGCCGGCATGAGCGACGACGCCGAGAGCCGCTTCATCGTCACCGTGATGCTGCTGCGCAGTTCCGGTGCCACCAGATCAGCCACCGTGCCCTCCGATCTTCACCCGCTCGCAGCGACCCTAGTCCACCCCACCACCCGACAGCCGGTGCCCCGCCGGGCTCCTTCGCGGCGCGCTCCCCGAGGAGGGACGGCCAGACCCGACGGGGGATTCCTCCAGCACACGTGCACGTGTGACGCGGCGATGCGGGGGAACTCTCCCGGACCGGGAGTGCCGGCCGTCAGGGGCCGAGGCAGGTAATAGGGGCGACCGCCACACCGTCGGTGCGTTCGTAGGCGTAGCCGGCAGCGGTGAGCACCACGAGCCGCTTCGGTTCGCCGACTCCGGCCGGGTCGACCCGATCGCGGAGCCTGAGCAGCGAGGCCGCCGCGGCGTCGACGGCAGCACGACCGCCGAGCTTGACCTCCACGGCGATCCAATCGCCGTTGCGGCGCCGGAGGATGGCGTCGACCTCGAGTCCTGTGCCGTCGCGGTAGTGACTGAGGGTGGCCCGCAGCGGTTGGGCGTAGACGCGCAGATCGCGCACGCACAACGACTCGAACAGCAGACCGAGGGTCTCGAGATCGCCGAGCAGTTGCCCGCGGTCGGCACCCAGCGCGGCCGCAGCCAGAGACGGATCGACGAGCTGGCGCTTGGGGGCACCCCGAAGCCTGGAGCGGGAGCGCAGCCTTGGCGCCCACGCAGGCACGTCCTCGACGACGAACAGCCGCGCCAGCGCGGTGTGATACGCGGCGGCAGTGCGCGGATCTATCGGCCGCTCGCCCCCGGTGTCGGCGGCCAGCGTGCGCGTGGCGGCCTCACTGGAGACGTTGCGAGCCAGCGAGATCAGCAGGCGGGCGACCCCGGCAGGATCTCGCCGGGTTCCATCGACCGACGAGACCTCCACCTTGGCGAGTTCGTCCAGATAGTCGATCACGAAGTCCTGAGCATCGTCGCTGTCCATCCGGTAACACAGCGGCCAGCCGCCGCGGCAGATGGCATCGACGACATCCTCCAACGTGGGCGGTGGTGCCGGTGCCGAGCATTGCTCACCCTCGAAGAGCGCCCGCAGCGAGACCGAACCGGTCGACAGCCCCGACTCGAACAGCGACAACGGGCGCATTTGCAGGCGCGCCACACGACCGACACCCGAGTGCTGTTTGATCTCGGACGGGGGATCCGCCGAGCCGGTGAGGATGAACTGCCCGGGTTGCCCGCGGCGGTCGGTCTCCCGTCGGACCATGTCCCAGATGTCGGGCACGAGTTGCCACTCGTCGACCAGGCGCGGCGTGTCCCCCTCCAGCACCGCCAGCGAGCCCATTGATGCCAGCGACACCGAGGCCATGCTGCGCTCGAGCAGCACCTCGCTCGCGGCCCGGCGCCGGGCCGTGGTCGTCTTGCCGCACGCCCTCGGCCCCTCGATCAACACGGCTGGCGCCGACCGCAACCGCCGCTCCAGAACGGAGTCGGCCACCCTGGTGAGATAACCGGTGTCATCCGGCAACGGGTGCATCGTGATACTCCTCGGTGGTATCCACTGCGGTCCGGTCAGCGAGGCCGGGCACCGGGCCCTCTCGCCAAGCAAATGTATCCTCTGCAATAGTCCAATGCATCATTTGCAAGAGTCGCAGTGCACCACTTGCAAGCTTTCCAGCGCACGGTCTGCATCGTGCTCGATGTCATCCCGCTGCTCGCCGGGATCATGAGAAGGCCGCCGACGATGGCGGAGCGATCCGACGGATCGGAGCTATCGGGAAGCCGTCAGGCCGCGATGGGTTGGAACTCCGGCGCGTAGGCTGCCGTCATGGCGGTTGTTGCGCCGGCTGCGGCACCGACACGGGCGGATGCGGAGCGCGCCGCTGCGGCGCTGATCGCCGCCGGTGTCGAGGAGGTGCTGCTGTTCGGGTCGGTGGCCCGCGGCACTGCGGGCCCGCACAGCGACATCGACCTGGTGGGGATCTTCGCGGACCTGGACTACGCCGAGCGCCATCTGCACCAGCAGGCCCTGCAGGAGGCCGCGGCGGCCGCTGCGGCGTGGCCGGTGCAGGTACACGTGACGGATCGTCCGGAGTGGCGGGCCCGCATCGAGAGGGTGACGACGTCGTTCGAGCATCGGATCGCCGCCGATGCCGTCGCCGTCGCTGCCGCGCCACTGCGCCGGCCCGTCGATTGGGACAAGGAGATGGTGCTGCCCATGAGTGATCCAGCCGAAGCTCTTCGCCATTTCAGGCAGTGGGTAATCCCGCGGCTGCAGGATGTCGCCAGAACGACCCGCCAGGACCGCCTCGAGGCGGACGTACAGGCGCCCCCCGCCCGACGGGAACAGCGCCGCCTCAATCGGATGGTGAGCCTCTGCGCCGCCGCAGCGATCACCGCTGAGACGGCCTTGAAGGGCCTGGCGGTGTTGTACGGCGAACCGACGCCGACCGAGCAGGAACTGCGGCGTCTCGGCCACGACATCGCGGCCGTGCTCGACCGGGTCCCCGATCCGGCGCACGGCGAGGCGGTGGCGATCTTTGACCGCCTAGGCGTCGACCTGGAAGCGCTGTCGAGGTGGCGCCGCCAGGGCACCTACCCCGACGACGCCGACGTGCTCTGGGCCGACGCGGATCGTCTCGCCGCTCTGTACGCGGTCATGGCTTCGGAGATCGCTGGCGTGTTGGCTGCGCATCTGCAGCAGGCGATCGGGCCCGACGGCGTTCTCGATGACACCGCGGCCGAGTTGCACGACCTCGCCGCGGAGATTGCCGGACAGGACGTCCGTCCAGGGATCCCGGCAACCGGCGACCTCGACGTCTAGCTGATAACCCGTGCCGGACCGGGTCGATTACGAATCGCAACCGCCGGTGGAGTTCACCGTCGTTGCGTCGAGCCGCCCGGCTCGCTGCGGGGGTCTTCGTCGCGAGGTAGGCCGGTGCGTACGTCCCGGCCCGTGATGAATGCGGCGCTGCGGCGCCAGCGTGTTGATGCGTCGCGAGCCGCTGCGGTGTCGCCGAGTTGGTCGCCGATGTTGCTGATTGCGAACTCGCAGACGGCGAGAGCGGTGTTGGTGTAGTCCTCGACGAGTCGGTCCGCGAGGGCGCGCTCGATGTCGATGTCGTCGGGATAGGTGGCACGGACGCGCCACTGCGACATGGTGCGCAGATTGAGGCCTAGGTCCCCGACCACGGCCTCGACGGCGCCACGGGGCGGTTCGGGCACCAGTTCGAGGCACCGATCGATGTCGTGGCCCGCCGACCGCAACTCGCTCTCCGACGGGATCGGGACCCCATGGAGCACTGCCAGGGTCTTGAGCGCCAATTCGACCGCCACGGCGGAGTCCTCGCACGCCATGACCATCCTCTGCTGCCGCTCGATCTCCTGTTCCTCGGGCGTGAAGCTCGCATCCTCCTCGGAGAGCTGCCGAGTCGAGGAGATTCTGAGGCGACCGAGCCGGGGCAGGACCCGATCCTCGAAGTGTTGCAATGCCTCGGCGGGGTTACTCATGGGGCGCACCATCTCCTTGTCCCAGTACACGGCGGCGCGGAACTCCGAGCCGGCGACCGCCACCGCGTCGGCGCTGATGCGACGCTCGAACGAGGCGGAGACGTTCTCCACCCTGGCGCTCCACTCCGGGCGGTCGGTGACCAAGACCTGCACCGGCCAGCGGCCGGCGGCGGCCCCCGCAGCCTCTTCCAAGCGGTGCTTCAAGGCATGCCGCTGCGAGTAGTCGATGTCGGCGAACAGCGCCACCAAGTCGATGTCGCTGCTCACTCCGGCGTCGCCGCGCGCCACCGACCCGAACAGCAGCACCTCCTCGGCGCCCACCGCCACCAAGGCCTCCGCCGCCGCGGCCGCGTCCGCCATCGTCGGAGCCTCCGCGGCGTGCGCAACCGCAGTCATGTCACCAAAATACCCGAGCCGGGCGCACAAAGTGAGGCGAGACCATCGCGGCAGGGCTGTCAGAATCGCCGGCGGCGGGGACTCTGTCGGCTTGCCGCACGCCCTCGGCGCCGGGATCATGAGAAGGCTGCCGACGATGGCGGAGCGATCCGACGGATCGGAGCTACGGGACACCGTCAGGCGATGGGTTGGAACTCTGGAGCTGAGAGCGGTTCGTAGCCGTCGGGCCATGGCGCGCGCAGTCGGCACAGCAGCCGCATATGCGGTGGCGCGGTCGGCGGGTTGACGTGTTCGGCGACGATGCCGACGTCGGCCTCGGAGAACTCGCGCAGTTCGTGAATGGTGCCGACCAGGTAGTTCGGCACCCACCCGATCTTCCGGCCCGTGCGCGTGCAGATCAGCATGGCCCTGGGGTTCACAGGGTTGTCGGGTTCGTCGGCCATGATCAGGACGTCGCCCGCTGTCATTTCTGTGACCGCCTCGGCCGCGCCCGGAATGTGGCGGATGGCGCGACCGAAGAACAGCGTCGTGAGGCCACCGTCGGGGGTTCTTTCCGGGTAGGAGAACACCTCGACGCGGTCTGTCATCCGGATGCCCTCGCTTCGAGCCATGACCTCGAACGGGTCGGTGTCGATGTCGAGATCGAGCCTGCGGACATACTCGCCGTAGTCCGGCCGGCGCCGCGGCATCTGCCGGTTGCGGAACACCGCGAAGAGATGGTCACTCTCGTAGACGCGATGCAGATCGGGAAGCCCGGGCAGGTGGTCGAAGCCGTCGAGTTGTTCGGCCACCTTGAGGTACACGAACCGGAACGACGCCTTCGAATCGACGACGCGACGCGTGAGCATGCCGACAGGGTGGATCAGACCATCGGGATGGCGCCAAGCGGCATAGAGGCGGCGTTCGGTCGGCTCGGTCATGCGGTGCAACCTATGGCCGGGGTGTGTCAGACCTGTCCAGAGTAACCGCCCTCACCAGGCCATCAGGCGTTCGTGGTTACGACGCACGACGCGCTCCGCGAAATCTCGTGCCGGGCTCGACATTCGATGGTCCGGGACGAGCCAGATCGGTTCGACAAGTAGATCGGCGTCACTACACCGCTCAAGCCAGTGTCCACGTGCGTGGCTGCTCGACATCTCCAGCGCATCGATCGCGGCTGCGAGCAGGCGCTGTCTCCGCGCGAACGGGCATCGGGCTCGATCCGCCCACGCCTCGACCGTGTAGCCGCGGTCGCGTGTCGTCAGCCTCGCCTCTCTCTCCGTGTCGTCCAGCAGGAACCCGAGGCTCGACGCGTGATCGAATGTCGGGGCGAGCCGCCGAAGGTCGCCGCGGCGTATGACCGCCCAGTTCTCTTCGTGGCGGTCGGTATTGCCGACAACGGCATCGAGGAGCAGATAGCCGGCAACGTCCCACGCCGAGAACGCGTCGGTGAGTTCCATCGGTCGGTGCTTCTGTTGGACCCGGTCATCATGACCGGCACCGTGCACCGACCGATGGAACTCACCGTCCTCGAGCAGGCCGCGGCCGGCCGCGGCGAGTGTCGGCGCGAACAGGGCCTGGTCGTGGCGATTGGTACCGTCAGCGGCCGAACTCACCGGGATCCTCGCCCGGTCGCACCTCAGAGGCCACTTCCAACCGGATTTGCCCCGGTCACAGAATGCACAGCCAGACGAGCGCATCACTTCGGTACCACCAAGCGGTGCGAGTCGGCTACGCGGAAGGGCTCGGTCCGTTGGCGGGGTCTTGGGCGCGGAGCAGGCCGGTTCGCACGTTCCTGCCAGCGATGTAGTCGGCTCTGCGCTGCCATTCGGCTACGGCGTGGCGCATGGCGGGGGTTTCGCCGAGTTGGTCGCCGATGCTGCTGATTGCGAACTCGCAGACCGCAAGAGCCGTGTTCGCGTAATCTTCGACGAGTCGGTCTGCGAGGGCGCGGTCGATGTCGATGTCGTCGGGATAGGTCGCCCGGACGCGCCACTGCGACATCGTGCGCAGGTCCAGACCGAGATCCCCCACGACGGTCTCGACGGCGCCGCGGTGTGGTTCGGGCACCAAGTCGAGGCATCGGTCGATGTCGTGGCCGGCCGACCGCAGGTCCCTCTCCGACGGGACCGGGACCCCGTGCAACACCGCCAGGGTCTTCAGCGCCAACTCGACGGCCACCGCGGAGTCCTCACACACGCGGACCATTCTCCGGAGCCTCTCGGTCTCCCGCGCCTCAGGCGTCAGCGAGCGGTCGTCCTCGTCAACGCTCGGTCTAGCCGAATCGCGCAATTCGCTGAGCCGGGTAAGGACGCGGACCTCGAAGTACTGCAGGGCCTCTGCGGGGTTGCTCATGGGGCGCACCATCTCCTTGTCCCAATGCACAGCGCCGCGGACGGTCGAGACCGCGAGCGGCACTACGTCGGCACTTATACGACGCTCGAACGAGGCGGACACGTTCTCCACGCGGGCACGCCACTCCGGGCGGTCCGTCACCACCACCTGCACCGGCCAGCGACCGACGGCGGCCCCAGCGGCATCCTCCAGCCGCCGCTTCAAGACGCGCCGCTGCGCGTAGTCGATGTCGGCAAACAGCGCCACGAGGTCGATGTCGCTGCCCTCGGAGGCGTCGCCGCGCGCCACCGACCCGAACAGCAGCACCTCCTCGGCACCGACCGCCACGAGGGCCTCCGCCGCTGCGGCCGCGTCCGCCATCGTCGGGGCCTCCGGAGCAGGAGCAACCGCGCTCATGCCACCAAAATACCCGGGACCAGCGGCCACGGTCAGATCGCCGGCCACGCGCACTCGCATCGTCGAGACCGACGCTGGCCGACCGCGGATCACCGCTTGGCCTGCGCGACAAATTTCCAATATCTGTCCTATAATCGCACATGTGGATGCGGGATCCAGCGACCTTGGAGTAAGGATCGCTGCTGCTCGGCGTGACTTCGGGCTCACGCAGGAGGAGTGCGCAGAGCGGGCAGGACTAGGACGCAGCGCTCTGGCGAAGATCGAGACCGGTGCGCGGGGAGTCGGGGCAACGGAGTTGGCGCGGCTAGCGGACGCCCTCGAGATGCGGATCGAGTGGTTCTTCGATGATGCCCCGGCGGCCGTCGTTTCGCGGCGCAACGCCGCGGAGCCGGGAGCGCCCAGCCCCGAGATCGACCGCGTTGCCGAGCACGTCGCCCGTGAGGTCTCGTTCCTGCAGGACATAGGAGAACTCGATCTCGCGGCGACTCCCCATTTGGACTTCCCCGACACCCTCGAGCAGGCAGAGGATGCCGCGGCCGAAACGCGCCGCCAGCTGGGCTACGACGGCCCCGAGCCAGCGGTGTACCTGGCTCGCCATGCTGCGGGCATCGGCCTACTCGCATTCTCCCGTGCGCTGGGCGAACGGAGCGCCGACGGTGCGTCAATCCTGCTCGGGCGCGGCGGGGTGGGGGTGGTGAACGGCAGCCGGTCCGTCGGTCGGCGCCGCCTGACGCTCGCCCACGAACTGGGGCACTACGTGTTCGCCGACGAATACTCCACCGATTGGAATGTGGTCAGCGCCCCGGCCGGACAGACCGAGAGCCTGGTCGACCGTTTCGCACGCTCGCTGCTGCTCCCCGCGGCCGCGCTGCGGGACCGCTGGGGTGGCGGCAACGACACTCGGACATCCGCCGTGCTCATCGCCAGCGAGTATCGCGTGGACATGACGACACTGGCGGGGCGGCTCAGCGAACTGGAATTGGCCTCCGCCGAAGAGGTGGCGACCGTCCGCGCCACTCGAACCCGCCAATCCGACATCGTGGAGCACAGTCTCGTGGTGGCGCCCGAACTCGCCCCGCCGTATCACACCGATGTCTACGTCAAGGCGGTCCTGAACGTGTACCGCCGCGAGGAGATCTCCGCGGCCCGCGCCCTCGCCCTGCTATCGGATACGTGGGACGAGAGCGACCTGCCCGACCTACCGCAACTCCCCGCCGACGCGATCTGGTCGTTCGTGTCCTGAGCGCTCCCCGATGGACGCGCTCGTGTTCGACACTGGCCCACTGAGCCACTTCGCCCGAGCGGGGCGACTCGATGTCCTCGAGGCCGTCGTCGGCGAACGACGCGCCGTCATTCCGCAGGCCGTTGTTCAGGAACTCCAGGTCGGGGCTTCGCGGCACGATCGGATCGAGACGATCCTCGATGCGGCATGGCTCGAATACCGGGAGCTGACTCAAGATTCTGAACTGCTCAAGTTCGCCGAGTTCGCAGGCCGTCTCGTCCACAACGAGCACAACGTCGGAGACGCGGCGGTGCTCGCTCTCGCCGCGACGATGCCGGCAACCGCCGTGATCGACGACGGGACGGCCTATCGAATCGGACAACGTGCGGGAGTGACCTGCACCCGAACACTGGCTCTTCTCTGCGAGGCAATGCACAGCGGCCTGGTGACACTGGATTTCGTGAGCCAGATTGCCGACGAACTGATCGCCACTGACTATCGCCTGCCATTCGGCCCCAGGGGGTTCAAGAACTGGGCGATCGAGAACGGATACGCAGGTTGAAGGGGCGCGACGGTCTGCCGTCGGCGTGATGCCACGCTAGGTTGCCGGCGACCGCACTCAAGCCGGCTTGCAAGCCGCTCTCGGCTGACGCCGGGCCGGTCGCTGGCTCAACCCTCCGTCGGAGGTCCGAACGGCAGCACGTGACAGGCCACCCGGTGCGGCTGATCGTCGGGTGCGAGCGCCGGGTCAGCGGTTTCGCAGATGTCCGCGGCGTAGGGGCAGCGGGTCCGGAACCGGCACCCCGACGGGATGTCGAGGGGCGAGGGAATGTCACCCGCGATGGGGGCGGTCTCGACGGCGACACCGAGGGCGTACGGGTCGGGGTGGGCGTCGAGCAGCGCCTTCGTGTACGGGTGCCGCGGTGAGCGGAAGACGGCGTCGACCGGCCCTTCCTCCACGATCCGCCCCAGGTACATGATGGCGACGCGGTCGGCCACATGGGAGACGACGGCCAGGTCGTGGGCGATGAAGATCATCGCCAGCCCCAGATCAGCGCTGAGCTGGGCGAACAGGTTCAGGATCTGAGCTTGGATCGACACGTCCAGCGCGCTCACGGCCTCATCCGCGATCAGCACCTCGGGCTGTACCGCCAGGGCCCGGGCGATGGCGGCACGCTGCCGCTGACCGCCGCTCAGCGCCCGGGGACGGCGGCCGGCGAACGAGCGCGGCAGACCGACCACATCGAGGAGATCACCGACGAAATCCTCACCGTCGCGGCCGTGCACCCTGCCCGCCTCCTCGATGGCGGCCCCTATGGACATCTGCGGGTTCAGGGACGTGAACGGGTCCTGGTAGATCATCTGCATCCGCCCGTGGAGGTCGCGCTGCTCCCGCCCCTTGGCCTCGGCAACATCGACGCCGCCGAGGGTGATCCGCCCCCGATCGGGGCGGTACAGCGCCACCAGACAGCGCGCCAGCGTGCTCTTGCCGCTGCCGGACTCGCCGACGATCCCCAGCACCTCGTTCGGCAACAAGTGCAGCGACACACCGTCGACGGCACAGATGCGCGCCGCCGGCTTCCGCCGGATGATGTCGAGCAGTGACCGGCCGGCCGCGAACCATTTCTCCACATCCTCCACGACGAGGATCGGAGTTCCGCCGCGGGCGGAGCCGGGCCCGGTGGGCGTCGTCGTCATGCCGCGTCCCGCGCGAACGGGCAGGCGGAGAACTGCGCCGCCGAGACCGGCGTCAACTCCATCGAGACCTCGCTGCATTCGTGCCGCGCCAGCGGGCAGCGGGGGGCGAACGGGCACCCCGATCCCAGCTTCAGCAGGTCCGGCGGCTGGCCGGGGATGGTCCGCAGCGCTGACCGGCCCTCCGGGACGAGCTGCGGCATCGCATCGATGAGCGCCCGCGTGTACGGGTGATCCGGACGTCTGAACAACACGTCCACCGGCGCCACCTCCACGATGCGTCCGGCGTACATGACCGCAACCCGGTCGGCGGCCGTGCCGATGACGCCCATGTCGTGGGAGACGAGGATCATCGACATGTCGCGCTCCCGCCGCAGGTCCTCAAGGAGCCGCAACACCTGGTCCTGGATCGTCACGTCGAGCGCGGTGGTCGGCTCGTCGGCCAGCAGCAGGCGGGGTTCGCCTGCGAGAGCCATAGCGATCATGACCCGCTGGCGCATGCCGCCGCTCAACTCATGCGGGTAGGCCGACATGCGCCTGTCGGGTGCGGGGATTCCCACCCGCTCCAGCAACTCGATGCTCCTGCTCCGCGCCGCGGCTCGACTGAGGCCGGCGTTCAACCGCAGGACCTCGGAGATCTGGCCGCCGACTGTGAAGACCGGGTTCAGCGCGCTGGCAGGGTCCTGGAAGATCATGGCGATCTCTCGTGCCCGGAGTTGGCGCATCTCGGCGCGGCTGAACTCCAGCACGTTGCGCCCGTCGTAGTTGATGCTCCCGCCGAGCACCGCTCCCGGATGGGGGACCATCCCCACGATCGCCCGGCAGGTGACGCTCTTGCCCGACCCCGACTCCCCGACCAGACCGAGCACTTCGCCCTCCCCGACGGTCAGATGGGCATCGTTGGCCGCCAGGGCGATCCCCTCCAACGACGGGAAGCCGATGCGGAGACCTTCGATCGTGAGGAGCGGAGAAGCCGGGGCGCCCGGCTGCTCGGGCCGCTGCAGCGTCTCGGTCGACATCAGCCCACCACCCCGAACTTCTGGCCGAGGCGATCCGCCAGCGAGTCACCGATCATGCTGAAGCCCGCGCCCAGAACGACGATCACCACGCCCGGCAGCGTCGTCACCCACCACGCCTGCAGGAGGAACGACTGACCGTCGGCGACCATGGCGCCGAGCTCCGCCGTCGGTGCCTGCACACCCAGCCCCAGATACGAGAGCCCGGCCAGCAGCAGCAGGTTCAGCACGATGTCGGCCATGGAGAACACCAGGTTCGACCTGATTAGGTTGGGGACGGCGTGGCGGAGTATCACCCGCCGCGGCGAGTAGCCCAGGGTGCGCGCCGCGAGGATGAACTGCTGCTCGCGCAGCACCAGCATGTCCCCCCGGGTGAGGCGGGCGTACAACGTCCAGCCGACGGCCAGGACGCCGATGTACACACCCTTGAGGCCCGGCCCCAGGATCGCCACCACCGCGATCACCAGCACGATGAACGGGAACGCAATGAAGGCGTCGATCACGCGCACCGTGACGGCGTCGACCCATCCCCGGAAGTAGCCGGCGAGCGCCCCGACGATCATCCCGAAGACCATCGGTACGTACGTGATGATGAGCACGACGATCAGATCCAGACGGATGGCGTAGAGGGTCCGGGAGAAGATGTCCCGGCCGAACGGATCTGTGCCCATCCAGTGCTGCCACGACGGGCTCAGCAGGCGTTGAGTGAGGTCGAGATGATTGGGATCGGCCGGCGCGATGAGCGCTGCCAGGAAGCCCGAGATCGACAGCGCGCCGACCACCGCCACCCCGACCCCGAGGGTGACATTGGACCAGCGGCGTTCCCGTTGCGCATGGCGGAGCAAATCCGCGGCCTCGCCTCTGAGGCCCAGGGCTCGGCGCCCGGCGTCGGCGAGGGTTCTCATTCGGCGGCCACCCCGGCGCGGATCCTGGGGTCGACCACGGCGTAGGCGGCGTCAGCCAGGATGTTGACGAGGATGACCATGGCCCCGAACACCAGGACGAGTCCCTGGATGACCGGGAAGTCCCGGTTGAGGACGGACTGCACCAGCAGGGCGCCCAGACCCGGAACCTGGAACACCACCTCCACGATCACTGTGCCGCTGATCAGGAAGCCGATGTTGATGGAGAGCACGCTGATCAGCGGCACGAGCGAATTGCGCATCGCCAGCTTCCCCACCACTCGGCTCTCCCGGAACCCCCGCGAGCGGGCCGCCTCCACATAGTCGCTGTCGATCGCCTCGATGAGGCTCGAGCGCAGCGTCCGCATGAGCTGCGGGGCGAGATAGAGGCCGATCGTGAGCGCGGGCAGCGTGAGATGCAGCAGGACACCGCCGAACCCTTCCCCGTAGCCCCCGCTGGGCAACACGTCCAGCCGGATGGCGAACAGCAGGATGAGCATCAGCCCCAGCCAGAACTGGGGCATGGCGAAGGTCACCATGCTCGTCAGCCGGGCGATCTGGTCGGGCACGCGATTGCGGTAGATGGCCGACAGCGCACCGAGCGGCACCGCGATGACCAGTGCCGCGACGGTGGCGTAGAGCAAGAGGTAGACGGTCGGAAGCAGCCGGTCGAACACGATGTCCCGCACCGGCGCCCGTGTCAGCCGATCATTCGCTGAACCACACGTCCTCGAGGTCCCACCAGCCGTTGGGCACGACCCGGAACCCCTCAACGCCCTCCGCCACCGCGTGCACGGTGGGCAGGAAGAACAGCGTCACCCACGGTGCCTCCTCCATGGCGATCCGCTGCGCCTCCGGCCAGAGCTCCGCCCGGATCGCCTCGTCGGTGGTGAACGCAGCCTCCTCGGTGACGCGTTCGAGCTCGTCGGGGATCTCCCAGCCGGTGAAGAAGCCGGCCAGGATGTTGTCGGGATCCTTGTCGTAGAACAGCAGCGCCACCTCGTCGGGCACGACCACGTCGGAGGTGAACTTGGGCAGCGGCACGCCGGACTCGTACTCCATCGTGAAGAAGCGGTCGCCGAAGAGCGTGCCGGTGTCGACCTCCTCGATGGACAGGTTCACGCCGATCTGCGCCCAGTCCGCCTGCAGGATCGTCCCGAGTTGCTCATGCGCCGTGGAGCCGGACGGGTATATGTAGGCGAGATCGAAGCCGTCGGGCATCGACGACGCCGCCATCAGTTCCTTGGCCCGCTCGAGGTCGTAGAAGTACGCCGGCAGGGTGTCGTAGTCGGAGTGGTACAGCGCCTTGGGGATCATGCTGTTGGCTATCTCGCCGACGCCCCCGTAGACCGCCTCGTTGATGGCCGCCTTGTTGGTGGCGTAGTTCAGTGCCCGCCGCACGCCGACCTCGCCGAGCGGCGGGACGGTGTGGTTCAAGAACACGCCCTCGTAGCGGACGATGTCGGCGACGTGGATGCTGAAACCGTCGCTGTCCTGCAGATCGGGGATCTGCGTCCACGGCACACCCTCGACGATGTCGGCGTCGCCGCCCTGGATGCGCAGGATGCGGGCGTTGTCGTCGGGGATGTAGTCGAACCGGATCTCGTCGAGATACAGCTTGCCCTCCTCCCAGTAGTACTCGTTGCGCTCGAGGGTGATGTGCGAGCCGGGGACCCATTCCTTCACTTTGAACGGGCCGGTGCCGAGCGGGTTCATCCAGTGGTCGTCGCCTTCGGCTTCCACGGCGGCCTTGTTGATGATCGATGCGGGGAACACCGAGATGTTCTCGAGGAACGCCCCGACCGGGCGGTCCAGGTTCACCTGCACGGTCTGGCCGTCGATGATGTCCACGCTCTCGATCCCGACGCCGAGGCTCGGGATGTTCACGCTGATCGTCGGGTCCGCGAACCGCTCCAGGGAGAACTGCACGTCCTCGGCCGTGACCGGCTCGCCGTTGGAGAACCGGGCGTTGTCGCGTCAACGGAAGGAGGGGCGCCTCCCCCCCAGTGGCACCAGCGGTCAGCACTGTAGTGCAGTGTCGTTTCTCCTGCTCGTGGGGATCGAGGTGTCGCCCGGCGCAGGTTCCGCGGCACTTGCCACTCCCGAGGGGCGCCGATAGTCTCCCGCCCGCAATGTCGCACTTGTGACAGCCAAGTGACGCTTGGATTCGTCGAGGCTCCTGCCTGCACAAGGGCACGGACAACCCTCAAGGAGGATCCATGAGGCATCTGAAGAGAATCGGCGTGCTCACGGGGTTTCTCGTGCTCACGCTTGTGGCTGCGGCTTGCGCAGCCGACGACTCCGCATCGGAGGCCGCCGACGCGGCCATGGCCGAGGCCAGGAGTGCTGCCGCCGCTGCCGGCGATGCCATGTCCGAAGCTCAGGCCACCGCAGCCACCGCCCGCAGTGCCCAGGCAGACGCCGCCACCGGCATCGCCGACGCCGCCGCTGCTGACGCCGCCGCGCAGGCCGGGCTCGCCGCCGCCGACGCGGCGCAGGCCGCCGCCGAGGCCGCGCAGGCCGCCGCCGACCTAGCGCAGGCCACCGCCGAGGGCAATGTGGAAGCCATGGCAGCCGCCGAGGAGGCGCTCGCGGACGCACAGGCCGCCGCCGAGGAGGCGCTGTCTGAGGCCGCCGCCGCGCAGGCCGAAGCCGCCGCCGCGCAGGCCGAAGCCGACGAGGCCCGGGAAGCCGCAGCCGCGGCCCAGGCCGAAGCCGAAGCCGCGCAGGCCGAAGCCGACGAGGCCCGGGCCGAAGCCGCGGCAGCCACCGCGGCAGCCGCTGAGGCAGCCAAGCCGGGCGCGGGTTCGATCGAACTGGACTTCCTGGTCTTCGAGACGCCGAACCTACCGGCGGAGTTCTGGGACGACGCCATCGCCCGCACGGTGGCGGACTTCCCGCAGTTCAAGATCAACAAGATCGTCGCTCCCGACCTGAACATCGGCGACTTCCTGAAGCAGCTGGCGGCCACCGACCAGCTCCCCGACGTGATGATGAGCAACTTCTCCACCGCAGAGTTCATCGCCGAGGGCCTGTTGCTGCCCTTCGAGCCGGAGGACCTCGAGCGCTTCATCGACCCGATCGGTCTCGGCTACACCGACGGCAAGCAGTACGCGCTGCCGATGCTGACGGTCTACGAGTCGGGCGTCTTCTACAACAAGGGCATGTTCGAGGCGGCCGGCATCACTTCCGAGCCGGAGACCTGGGACGAGTTCATCGCCGCGGCCGAAGCGATCGCCGCCTCGGGCGAGACGCCGTTCGTCATCGGCGGCGCCGGTGCCGACGCCTGGGCCGCGGGCTGGCCGATCATGAACCTCGCCTCGCTGAACGTCACGGGCGCCGATCCGACGTTCAACCAGAAGCTCAAGACCGGTGAGGCCAGCTTCACCGACCCGATCTTCGTGGACGCGTTGCGGCCCTACGAGCAGATGGTCACCAACGGCTGGCTCACCGGCGACGAGTTGAACCTCGGCTACGCCGACCTGCAGCAGACGTTCCTCGACGGCGCGGCGGCGATGTACCCCATGGGCAGCTTCTTCGCCGGAGCGGTGCCCATGGACCACCCGTTCGAGATCGGCGTCTTCCCGATGCCGACCCTCGGCGGCGACAAGGTGCTCGCCACCTACACCTCGGGCGGCCCCGCCATCTCGGCGCAGACCCCGGACCCGGCGTCGGCCCGCCTGTTCTCGGTGGAGTTCGCCACGAACGTCGAGACGAACCTCGACGACCTCATCCGTGACGCGCACATCGCCAACAACAAGCTGTTCGAGCTGCCCGACGACGTGGAACTGCACCCGCTGATCACCGAGGTGATCCAGATCCTGGCCGACCAGTCGGCGAAGCAGGTGGCGTTCTACACCTTCGAGGTGGGCGACGACGCCCTCGTGGCCGGGTTCCAGAACGAGCTGTGGATCCAGGCCCAGGAGATGCTGGCCGGCAGGTCCGCAGAGGAGGCCGCGCAGGCCCTCCAGGACGCCTGGGACGACCTCTCGGGTTAGACCAACCAACTTGACCTCCGCCGGCAGGAGCAAGCTCCTGGCGACGCGGAGTCGCGCCGAGCGCCCCTCCGGCCGCCGTGCCGGGGGGCGCCGCCGGCCGCCCGGCGCCGGGCGGCGCAGCTTCGGGCTGATGGCGATGGGTGCGCCCACCACAGCGCTGTTCCTGGCGCTGGTGGGCGCACCCATCGCCATCACCGTCACCTACAGCCTCCACGACGTGAACTTCCTGCGGGACGAGATCTCGTGGGTGGGCTTCGAGAACTACGCCAAGCTGTGGGACAGCGGCGACTTCCGCCACGCCCTCTACGTCACGCTCCTGATCGCGGCGGGCTCGGTGGTGGTCCCCAACGCCCTCGGCCTGCTGTTCGCGGTGCTGCTGGACGCCGGATCTCGCCTGTACACGGCGCTGCGCATCATCCTGTTCGCGCCGTTCGTGCTGAGCCCGCTGGTCGTCGGCCTCACGTTCCGGTGGACGCTCGCCAACGACGGCTCGCTGAACAACGCGCTCGAAGCGCTGGGAATCCCCGGTCCGGAGTGGATCAGCTCACCCAATTTCGCCGTCGTGTCGGTCGGTCTGGCGCTGGCGTGGCAGCTCGTCGCCTTCGCCACCGTGCTCTACGTGGCGGCCCTGCGGGCGATCCCCACCGACCTCTACGAGGCGGCCAGCATCGACGGTGCCTCGGGGTACCTGCGGTTCCGCCTCATCACCTGGCCGCTGGTGGCGCCGGCAGTGACCATCACGACCCTCATATCCCTCATCTCCGCCCTGAAGCTGTACGACCACGTCGTGGCGCTGACGGGTGGCGGGCCGGGCCGCGCCTCGGAGACCGTCGGCCTGGCCATCATCCGTGCCGGCTTCACCCAGAACCGGGCCGGTCTGGCCTCGGCGATGGCGGTGCTCCTCCTCGTCATCACGGCGGCGACGACGGCCGTCTCGCTGCGGGTGCTGCGGCGCCGGGAGGTGGAGCTGTGATGCGCCAGGCGCGGGCCCTGCTGGCGATCCTCGTCTCGGCGTTCTTCCTGTTCCCCTTGTACCTGGTGATCGCCAACGCCTTCAAGACCGAGCCGGAGATCCTGCGGTCACCGGCGCGACCGCCGATCGGCCCCACCCTGGACGGCATGTCGGGCGTGCTCGACGCCGGCGACGTGAGCGGCGGTCTCGTCAACTCCCTGCTCATCACGGGCTCGACGATCGCCCTCATCATGGTCGTGTCCTCGATGCTGGCGTTCGCCCTGCACATGTCCAACAGCTGGGTCAGCAACACCGTCGGGGCCGTGATCCTCTTCGGGTTGATCCTGCCGACGCCGGTGATCCTGATCCCGGTGTTCCGGGTGCTGAAGTACTTCGGCCTGCAGAACAGCTTCCCGGGCCTCATCCTGTTCCTGTGCGCCTACTACGCCCCGTTCGCGGTGCTGGTGTATCGAGGCTTCATGCGGTCGATCCCGCGGGACCTGATAGAGGCGGCCTCCATGGACGGCGCCTCCCTGGGCTTCATCTACTGGTCGGTGATCCTGCCGCTGCTGCGGCCCGCCACCGCCAGCGTCCTCGTGATCACCGGCGTGTGGGTGTGGAACGAGTTCCTGCCCCCGCTGGTGCTGCTGGGCCCGCTGCAAGGCAACACGGTCACCGTGGGATTGTTCCGGTCTGTGGGGCAGTTCGACGTGAACTTCGGGCAGCTCTTCTCGTACATGCTGTTCGTGTCGATCCCGGTGCTGGTGTTCTACCTGGTCCTGCAGAGGTACTTCGTCCGCGGCCTCACCGCGGGCGCCACCAAGTGAGGAGTCCTCGTGCCTAGTCCATCGCT
>LXNI01000721.1_pt1 | contig 35774 bp, 35 predicted proteins | sample 809091 | NCBI WGS metagenome assembly LXNI01 (sample SAMN04870527, study PRJNA318959) | sponge metagenome | biome: 01000161; feature: marine sponge reef; material: water | host: Sarcotragus foetidus | place: Greece: Milos, Mediterranean Sea | collected 2013-05-29 | depth 5-7 m
GGGTCTGCGACTCAACCGGGGCGTTGCGCCGAACGGGCCTCGATCCATTCGTCGAGCTCGTCCGAGCGCCACGCCCGCGCACGCTTGGACAGGTGCACCGGACGGGGAAACCCGGCCGTGCGCATCAGCCGGTAGATATGCGCCCGCGAACAGCCGATTTTCCGGGTGACCGCCCGGATCGGGAGCAGCTGCAATCCGGTGGGAGCATTCATGCGATCGTCTCCAACTATTTCAGACGATCACCTATCCTATAGCGCAGGTCACTGCTGTACAGGCAAAAAAACTCCCTCTATTGCCTCCCGCAAATTCCGTAGAGGCAAAAAAAGATTTCTTTATTGCCTCCCCCGGTTACGCCGCCAGATCTTGGCCACGACGCTGTCATCCAGGCCCACTACCTCGGCCACCAGAGCGCAGGCCTCGCTGTCCGACATGGGTTCACCGTACCATGCCCTTTCACGATACATCTCCATGGCCATGCGAATGTGCTGATCCCGATACTCCTTCTTCGGCCGGCCGCGATGCGTGGGGCGCTTGATCACGTTCCCGGCCACGCCGATACACCAGTGCGAGAATAACCGGTCAAATTTCGGCGATTCGCCACGCTCGATCGCCTGATGTGTTCGCCGCGCATACTCCACCAGCGTGTCGTACCACCACGGATCCGTCTGCGCACTCGTGATCGTCATGAGCAGCCAGAGCAGCCCGTACTCCGACTCCTCCATCAGATTGTCCACGATGCTCACTCGCTCTTCGGGGGACTCCTCCGCCGCAAGACTCGCCTCAAGCCAGCGCTGAATCTCGTCCACAGACCCACCTTGCCTATATGCCTTGACCTGCCAGGTAATCCGCCCATTCTGCCATGAGCTTGCGGCGGCGCTCGAACAGATCCGATCGGAAGTAGCTCCCTTCGACGCCCCCGACGATGTGCGCCAACGCCGCCTCGGCATCCTCGCGCCGCTGCCCCGTTTCCGCGCACCAATCACGGAAACTGCTCCGCATACCGTGCACGGTGGAGTCGACTCCTCGCTCCCGCAATATCTTGCTCAGCGTATTGTCGCTCATCACCTTCCCCCGCACCGACGGAAACACGAGTCCCCTCTCCCCTTGCACCTCCGCCGCCTTGCGCAGAATCTCGATCGCTCGCCCGCTGAGCGGCACACGGTGCGGTTTCTTCGCCTTCATTCTCTGCGCCGGTACAGTCCACACCGCGGCATCAAGGTCGATCTCTCGCCACCTAGCGCCCCGCACTTCGCCTGACCGTGCCGCCGTCAGCACCAGAAATTCCAGCGCCAGCCTCGTCGAGACGAACGCCTTGGAGCCGTGCACCACCGCGATAGCGTCCGCCACCTTGCTATGGTGCACAGCCCGTTGATGTTTCTTGATCGCGCCGTCCCGCGGCAACGCCTGAGCCAAGACCTCCGTCGGGTTGTCATCGCGGTACCCCTGTGCGATCGACCATTTGAGAACGGCCCCGATCCGCTGCTTGAGACGTCGCGCCGTCTCCCGCTTTTCGTTCCAGATCGGCAACAGGCAGCTCATCAGATCCGCCGCCGTCACCTTGTCCACCCGCTTTCTGCCGATCCGTGGAAATACGTACCGCCGCAGGCTGGACCGCCAAATCTCCGCTGAGCGCGCCCCGTTCTTCCAGTTCGGCTCATGAAGCCGTATCACCTGCTCGGACGCTCTCGCGAACGATGGGATTCCCCCTGATCTTGGGTCGATCCCCTTTCGTATCGCACGTGCGTTTTCCAACGCCGCTGACCTGGCCTCGGCCAGCGTCACCAACGGGAAAGGCCCAAGCCCGAGATAGGTGGGCTGGCCGTTCAGCCGCACTCGTTGCGACCATGACTTGGACACCCGACCGGAACGCGATGGCTTCACCAACAGCGAAAGCCCGTACCCGCCCCGACCATCGCCGTAACGCCCCGGACGTGATACCGTCTTGACGAACGTTGCCGAGAGTTTTCGTGGTCGTTTCAAAGTTCGATTCCCTCAATGGAAACCATTTTGGTTATTACTTTGGATATTACTGTTATTACGATATTGTGGGAAACTTCATGAGACTGCAGATGCTCAATAATTATTATAACACACTGATTTTATTGAACAATTGGAGACGTCCTGAGACGACATGAAACTGAAAAATGGTTCCCGCCGCCTCCACCACTATCAATGTGGAACCAGGGCCTGTTAACAGGCCCTAGTCAAACCGCGTTGAGCCTCGGGCCGCGAGTTCGCGACCGGCAACTTTCATGAACTTCTCGATCATGCCGTGTTGCGCGATCATTCGGGGTCTGAGCCCCATTGCGGTGATTCCCGCGAGCAATGTCTCCGGCGAGTCGAACTCAGGCCCGACGAATTCCCCTTGGGCGACGTTGGTGACGGACACGCGCGCTCGCCCACCGTGGAAGTCGAGGGACACCTTGCGGTACACCAGATCGGAGATTCCGTCCGCAGCGATACGCGGGCCATCGTCGAGCAGGTGTTCCCACCGCGGCTCCGGGAGGTTCAGTTCAAGCACGGTCCGCTTGTGGCGCGCGCGGGGTCCGCGAACTGGTTGAGGTACCGATTGAGTCGCGGGTCGCGGTATCCCAAGCGGTGAATCGCTCGGACCAGAACGCGCCACGAGTACGCGTCCTCGATCCAGGCCAACATGATTTCGACAAGCGTCGCTTCCTGAAGCCACGCACGAATCACGCTCGCCTGCCGTGGAGTGGGGTTCTCAGCACGGAGGGCCTCGTGGAGATCCGCCGGTCCGGGCGGTTGTGGCCAACCCGCGGTGCATGAGAAAAGACGGCTGCGCACGGTCGCGCTGTTCGGGCCTAGTTCATCGCCAGACACGCCGTACATTGCCCGCAAGGCAGGTCGGTCGACCCGGGTTTCGCGGTCCGTGCGGAATGCCGTCTCTGGCAGCAAGTCGCACGGGCTCTCCACCTCGTCACCGTAAAAAACTTCCACACGCGGAACCACAGCCGCCGCCTGCTGCGGCTCAGTTTGCGTCGAATTGTGCTGTGTGCGTAGGTACACGGGGGTAGTCCTGTCGTGTGGCCATTTTACAGCGGTGGGGTTTGGGAGTCATTTGGTGGGGCGCGCCGCGAAGCACATCGAGCAAGTCCTTCTCCGAATCCCCGCCTGCGATCAGTTCAGGCTATCTGCGAACATCAGCGACGATCCACCCAAGCGTGCCGGTTGATCCATATGCACGGATATGAGGCACGAACATTGCCCTCACGCATCGTCCGGGCAATGTCCCGAATGGAGACACCGAGCGTTCGTTCCAGCTTCCAGAGCCAGGGCATGCCGCCGTGGCGGTGCAGTTCGCCCAACACCGAGTTGATGATGCTGCCTTGCAAGGGTGTGACAGTGTGCTCCGGTTGGAACCAGCCGACGAATTCTTTCGGGCTGGGGTCCGGTACGTCATACCCAGCCAACGATTTGCCGATGAAGAAACCAAACCACTCGGGGTCGTGCTGCGGTGGAATTGGTTCCCGCAGGCCCGATGCGTCGAACGACTCGTCCGGCTCGATGGCCAGGTCCGGACAGCGTTGCAGGGGAGTCGGATACAGAGACAGGTTGGAGCTGCGGAACAACTCGGCAGGCGAAGGAGCAAGGTGTTCATTCATCGCTGCATACCTTCCTGACCAATGGACAGCCCTGTGCGGATCATGGCGCCGTGTCGGCGGTTGAACTCGGTCGCCCCAAACTGGAACAGTTGCACCGCGAAGTCCTCCAGTTCAAGTGCGAGTTCGGAGCAATGAGGTTTCAGAAGCGGCTTCGATCCCGTTGCTACCGATTGCCGCAATCGCGCGCCCATCCATTCGCCCGTAATTTCGTCCGCTCCCCACAAGACCCGCTCCATCGCTTCCGTTTCCACGCAAGCGGCCACGGCGAAATCGTACAAGTCGCGCTCCTCCACGAGGCCCTGGGTGACCAACCGAAACTCCATCTTCCGACGCAGAACTTCTTCTACCGGATGAATGTCGAGATCTCCAATGCGATCAGTCGGATGGCGGCGCTGATGCGCTCTGTCACCAACCAGGGACAGTTCACCGTCGCGGGTTTCGAGAAACAGACCCTGGCGAAACAGTCGCGCGCGGAGTAATCCTCCTCTCCCGGTTTGAACCTTGCATTCGTGCCGTAAGGCGTCGAAATCAACATCGCGAAACACCTGCTCGTCAGCAAACATGTCGCAATCCGTGCTCACCCGATGGGACCAACGGGAGGCCAGAACCGTTCCGCCTCCGATCACTAACGCCCGCTTGGGAAAGTGCTTCAACAGCCATCCCTCCACGCCTTCGAGTATGCGTCGGGGTTCGTCCGGAAAAACAAGATCGCGCGCTTCCGACATGGGCGAATTTTACCCGACCCGGAAGCCAGCCGCCCGTGCGAGGGAATCGCCGTGAGCAGGTTATCCTCCAGTTCAGGAGCCATTGCGACTCGGAGAAAACTTTCGAATGTCGAGGGATGCCCCGCCTCGATGCGGCGCAGGGTGCGCACGTTGATCCCGGCCGATCCGGATCGGCAAAATAAACGAACCGCAAATTTCGATCATCTAACGAAATGATGTAAGCGCCGTAGGCCGTCCCGTTTAGTGAACCTGTAGGCCAACCTGATCCTGGCGATGGTTGGCGACAACAGAGGCTTTGACAATGCAATTGAACCTGAAAATTCACGCTCTCCTGATTCTGTGTCTACTGCTCCCGGGCCTGGGTTCGGCGCAGGCGCCCGACCGGATCCTCTACAACGGCAAGGTCCTGACCGTCGATCGGGACTTCTCGGTAGCCAGCGCAATCGCAATCCGCGGGGAGCGGATTATCGCCGTCGGGGAGACCGATGAGATCCGCCCATTGGCCGGTGATGACACACAAGAGCTCGACCTGGAAGGGCGCACGGTAATTCCGGGGTTGATCGACAACCATATCCACTATCTGCGAGGCACGAACTTTGCAGCGTACGAGACTCGCATTCACGGCGTCACGTCACGCAGGGAGGTCATGGCGCGCATTTCCTCCAGGGCGAAGGAGTTGGGGCCCGGTGGATGGATTTTCATACTCGGCGGGTGGAGCGAACAACAGTTCGCGGACGAGCCCGGAGGCTTTACCCGGGAGGAGCTGGATGAGGCCGCGCCCGATAACCCGGTCTTCATACAGAAGACCTATAGCACCTTCTACATGAACAGTCTGGCCGTCGATCAGATCGCTCCAGCCATTCCGGAGCTGTATGAGGGCGGCTCCGTTGTGAGGACCAACAGTCAGGACGGGCGGACGGTCATGAGCGCGGCGCTCGAGCATTTTCCATTCGCAGAGACGTTCGAGGAACGCAAGGATGAGGTTCGCGCCTTCAACGACTACCTGACCAGCATGGGCGTGACGACGGTCTACGACGCAGGCTATCTGGACGGCTCGTACGGTCCCGTGGAGGCACTCTACGAGGCGGGCGAATTGTCCCTGCGCGTCTTCTATGCCGCCCGTTACTGGGCCGATTCACCGCGCACTGCCATCGCAGCCGCCGAGATGCTGGATCGTGAGGAGCCGTTTCAACGCGACGAGCGGTTCGGAATGTTCGGCATCGGCGAGCACGTTTACGGACCGTTGCATGACTCGCCGCGGTCGAATGAGCCGTTCTCCGAAGACATCTATGCCGCCTGGCGCACGATCATCCGCGCGGCAGCCAGAAACGGCTGGTACGTGAACGAGCACGCAATGCAAGGCAGCACGGCCGAGAGGATGATTTCGATCTCGGAGGAAGTCAACAAGGACTATCCGATCGGGGATTTGCGCTGGTCGTTGGGACACGCCAATCGGATCAGCGAGGAGACAGTGCAACGGGCGCGGGATCTGGGCTGGAACATCACACTGGCCAATCACACCCTCTCCAATCAGCTTAGAGCCGAGGGCAGACCTTCACCGCCCATCCGCATGATTCAGGACAGCGGAATACTCTGGGGACTCGGATCGGACGGGACAATCGTGGCAACGTACAACCCGTTCCACACGCTTTGGGAGTACACCTCGGGCAAAGTGTTCCCGGACAGGGTCAAGTTCGAGGCTGACGAAGTCCTCACGCGGGAGGAGGCCCTCATTGCCCACACCCGGTCGAACGCCCATATCCTGTTCATGGAGGATGATCTGGGGACACTGGAAGTAGGAAAGTTTGCCGACCTGGTGGTGCTGGACCGGGACTATCTGACCGTCCCGGCGAACGAAGTACGCCAGATCCAACCCGTGATGACCATGGTGGGAGGCGAGGTTGTTCATGAGGCCGCCGACTGACCCTCCGTCATCGGATCGGCAAATTAAACGAACTGCGCATATCGAGCATCCAACTCGTATGGTGAAGGATCGATAACGAGGTATGCAGATGATTAACAGGCTGATTCAACTTACCGCCCTCAGCGTCGGTGCTCTGTGTTTCACCGGAACAGCTTCGGCGCAGGAGATGACCCGCTTCGAAATAATCTCCGAGTGCACGCAGACCATTCAGCGTTCCGCCATTTATCGAGATCAGCTCGATGCCGAGCGGTATTCCAACCTGTTCGTCGAGGACGGTGTCATCGTGATAGGCAGCAATGCCACGGAAGGCCGGGACGCGATAGCCGAACGTGTTCGAACGGCAGACCCATCGGAGATGGACAGGCATTTGACCGGGTCGATTGTCGTAGACATTGATGATTCGGGCAACATAACGGCGCAGAGCTATGCCCTGATCTACGAGGGCGAAACGCCGGAATCGCCCGGCTCGGTACCGGCTTCGGAATACCTCATGGCGGATTACGACGATCAGATGCGCATGACGGATACGGGATGCAAGTTCGTTCGTCGCCAGGTGACGATGATTTTCAGTGGAGAGAGCTAGTCCCGCAGTGTTTTTCGGTCAGGGGACCGCGCCCGGGCCAACAGTGATTCGTTAACGGAAATTTCTCGAGGTATGGAGATGGCCAAGCTACTGGAACAACTGACAAACATCTGGACCGCTCGCGTATTGGTCCTGTTCGGACTGGCGGCTGGCTATGTGCCGATCTCCGCGACGTTCGATCATATTGGCGATGAGGATTCTCTGCTGACCGAAACTTCCTTCCTTCCATCCCACAGCTATTACCACTTCTTTCGTGAAGCCGTGGGGGACCTCACGGCCAGTGTGGTGATCCTGGCCATCATATTCATCGCGCCGAAGTTTCGAAGTCCCGCGATGTGGTGGATCATGCTGATAACGATGTTCGGCTTTTACGCACCCTTCTGGATCGGCGCTCCCTTCATGGCTGAGCTACGCGCACCCTTCATCGGTGCCGAAATAGCACACTTGCGGATGGCCATTCCCGCATTGCTCGGTTGTTTTCTGGTAAGAAGACATTACTTTAGTACTTGAATATAACTATCGGATTTATTAAAGAATATTACGTGAAATCCATGAACCTCTGCAGATCCGGTCGATGGAGGGCGCCAATTCGAACTCGATTCGGTTCGCCGGCGTCAGGAAAGATCACGTTTGCCGGTGCCACGTTGGCACTCGCGTTCGCAGCGCTGCCCGTCCAGGCGCAGGAATGGAGCCAGCATTTCGCATTCGATGACCGCTTCAGTATTGATTTGCCGACGGAGCCGTCTATCGACGAGACGACGTACGAGACCGAATACGGTTTCATCCTGCCGGCTCGCATCTATACCGCCGAAGACAACTTCGGAACGTACTCGGTGACAGCCGTTGACTGGAGCGAGGCAGAGTCGCTGCACACAGAGGCCTATGAGGCCTGTGAACGCGCCACCGGTGATCTTCGTGGCGGTGACAACCCAGGCCACTGCAGTCGCCTTTACTACGAGCGGGAAATCAGAGGAGCTGCCCTCCACGCCGCCTTCGGTCTCCTCGAACGCGGGAGCGAGGTGACGCATCTCGGGTCAGCCAACACCGAGATGGTTGAAGGTATCGGGATCCAGCTTCTGAATGAGGACGGCTCACGATCGCACGCTGTTATTTTCTGGCACAACTATCACCTCTTCATCGCCAACGCGATCGCGCCACAGGGTATGCCGCCGCCGCTGCTCTTCTCGACATCATTGGGTTTCCTCGACGAAGAAGGCGGGCGGATTACTTATGGGGAGCGATATTCGCCGCTCGAACCAGTTCCTCCCCGCACGCGGTGAGCTGCTGTGAATTCACGAGTGTTCAGGATGCCGTATCGATCGCTGGTTTTGGTTACGGCAGCCCTGTGCGCGGTTGCCGCGGTCCTGCCGGTCAGTGCGCACCACTCGCGCTCCAATTTCGATCTCAACGCGTTGGTGAACCTCGAGGGTACCGTGAACCAGGTCCACTGGTTGTTTCCGCACACGTGGATTTACCTGGATGTCGAGGATGAGCAGGGTCAGGTGCAGACGTGGGTCATGGAGGGTGGGAGTCCGCCCTCGATTCGAGCGGCCGGCGTCTCTGAAGACGACATACGGCCGGGCGATCGGATCAAAATGCGCTGCCATCCTCTAAAGGACGGCGCGCCGGGGTGTGTGTCGGGTTTCGTGACGCCGATGCACGGCGACGTGGCGCGAGGACACGGCGTTGAGAGAGCCTGGAATTGAGAGCCCCGAATCAGGGCTCGTCAGCCCGGGCTCCGGTGTCGCCGTGTGGCTGACGAGGAAGCTGGAGGTGAACTTATGAGGCCGCAATGGATTACTTTCGGAGCACTGCTCACGGTGCCGCTGGGCGTCACCGCCGTCCATGCCCACCACTCTTTCGCTGCGTCGTTCACCGACGAGCGAATCATGCGCGAAGGGGTCGTCGAACGTTACGTGTTCAAGAACCCGCACGTTCTGCTCTACATCGCCGTTACCGACGATGACGGCGATTCCGAGACCTGGATGGTCGAGGGTGGATCCGCGACGGGTTTGCGCAGCGCGGGTTGGTCGGCGGATACGCTCTCCATCGGCGAGCATGTCCGGATCAACGGCCGCGCGGGACGCAACAACCGGCCGATGATTTCGATGGAGTCGGTCGCGATCCTGGATCCTGAGTCGAAGATCGAATTGCACGACCTTCCCCTGGACAACTTCTCCGAAGGTACGGAATCCGCCGAGATCCTTTCGCTTCCACTCACTCTGGCTGACGGCCTTCCGAACCTGACGGGAACCTGGGGCCGTGGCCGCGGCCGCCCGGCTTTCTTCGACCATCGCCCGCCACCGTTCAACGAGGCAGGCGCCGCGATGCAGACTGAATGGGATCCCGCGAACGATCCGCAGGTTGCATGCGAGGATCCGACGCTTATTCGGCAGGCAGGCTTCACGCCGCATCCAGTGCGGATCGAGCAGTTCGACGATCGTGTCGTGCTCTCGTACGAGGAGTACGGCGGCGTGCGAACGATCTACTTCGACGGCCGCGATGCCGGACAGCCCGACGAAGAACATCTGAAGCTCGGCCGTTCGACGGCGCGCTACGAGGGCGACACGCTCATTATCGAGTCAACGCATATCACGGCCGGGCCGACCGGTACCCCGGGTCACCAGCTCACCGATCAGGTCACGACGGTTGAGACCTATCGCCGCCTCGATGATCCGACACAGGGTCCCATGGTGGAGATGGAGATGATCATCATCGACCCCGGGCACCTCTACGAGCCTTGGGAGATGGTCTGGAAGAAGCTCTACCAGGAGAATTACGAGTTCATCGAGGTGTAGTGCCATACCCCGTATCTCGATTAGACAAACAAACCGCCAATCCCGGGCATCCAACGAGGTAACCGGGAATCTCCGCGGACCGGCCTGTGCACAAGACGGGCGAAATGCTCTGCGAAAGTGGCTTTGCTAAGACGTTTCTCCTGGGAGGTTCCGAAATGCGTCGATTAATCATCGGCCTGGCCGCCGCGCTGGTCGCCCAGTTGGCTGCCGGTCAGCAAGACATGTCGCTCGAAGACTATGCGGCTCTGATGGAGTCGAACCGGATGGCGATCGCTGAGGTGGACGCGGCGGTCGATGCTGACGCGTACGATGATGCGCGGGTGCACGTCGCCGTCCTTCGCCGGAACTTCCAGGAACTGCGGCGCTTCTGGTCTGCGCGAGATCAAGCAGATGCGAACAGCATCGTCAGGGACGGCCTGGGGCGTCTTGCCGCGCTGGAGGAGCTGTTGGGCCGCTTTGGATTGTTTCAGAGCAGTGGCGAGGTACCTGACGCGCTGGTCCGGGAGGCTGCGGAGGAGTTTCGTAGTGCCGTCTGCGCCGCGTGCCACGATGCGTATCGTGAAGGGGATCGGCAGACGGGTTTTCGGTTTAGGGAAGGCGTCTACCAGGAGTTCGAATGATGAATCGAGTCGATGCTTTCTTATCAGCGTTTCCAAGCATCCGTGGCGTCAGCCTTGTCGCGACGATATGGGTACTTGCGTTGAGCCTGACGCCAGCCCAATCCCAGGAGTGGAATCAGTACCTCGCCTTCGATGACTACTTCAGTGCCGCGTTTCCCGGTGAGCCTTCGATCCACGAGGGTACGCATCCGACCGAGTACGGTTTGCAGTTACCATCGCGCGTTTATTCCGCGACCGATATGTTCGGGGAGTACTCAGTCACTGTCGTCGACTGGCGCGGGGCCGCTGAACAGCACCTGATCAGCTACGAGGCGTGCCTGGCGAGCGTTGTCGATCTCCGCGGTGGTGACAATCCGGCGGTTTGCGGTAATCGGACCAACGGCGAGATTCGCGGCGCGACGTTGCACGCCGCAACTGAGTATCTGCGGCGAGACAGTGAGCTCACGCATTTCGGGCTGACGGCTGCGGAAGGGGTGGAGGGTACGCGAGTTCAGCTCCGTAACCCGGATGGGTCGCACACCTATGTCGCTATCTACTGGCATGAGCTTCGCCTCTACATCGTGGACGCGACCTCGCTGCCCGGTATGCCTCCGCCTGTCGCGTTCACGACATCGATGGGTTTCATCGACGAAGATGGGAGAAGGATTCGGTATTCGGGGCGTTATACCCCGCTCTTTCCTGTTCCTTCCCGTGGCCGGTGAGCGAATTGTGATTTCAGGAGTGATTAAGATGCCCTCACGATGCTTAATTTTGGCGATCTTCTGTTCAGTTACCGCGGTCCTGCCGGTCAGCGCGCACCACTCGCACGCCATTTTCGATACGGAGACATGGGTGACTCTCGAGGGCAACGTGCTGCAGGTCCAATGGACCTTTCCGCACGCGTGGATTTACCTGGAGGTCGAAAACGAGAAGGGTGAGTCGCAGATCTGGGCAATGGAGGGCGCCAATCCGAACTCGATTCAGATAACAGGTGTCAACAGGGAAGACATCCTGCCCGGCGACAGGCTCAGAGCGCGCTGCCACCCATTGCGTGATGGTGCGACCGGTTGCGTACTTGGCTTCGTTACGCCGCTGCACGGTGATACTGCGCGAGGTCACGGAGTCGAACTGGCGTGGAATTGACAAGCCCTCGCTTACGCTGGGAACCGTGGGAGTCCAAACAATAGTGTTCAAGATGACGAATCGAACGCTGGTTTTGGTTTTGTCACGCCGATACACGGCGACATGGCGCGCGGGCACGGCGTTGAGCGAGCCTGGAATTGAGAGCCGATTAGAAGGTGTTACCAGTATGAATCCGCACCGAATGTTGACCGCGCTCGTCGGCGTCGCATCAGTTATCTGCTGGAATGCGGTCGGCTGGGCACAGGTTACCGATCCGGCGCCTCTGATCGAGCAAGACGATGCTCTCAAGATCTCCGATCACGTTTATGTGATTCTCGACGATGGCCGCAGGTATATCCCGAATGTAGGTATCGTTGTCGGCGATCAGGCAACACTGGTTATTGACCCCGGGCTGGGTTTGGCGAATGGTGAGATCGTGCTGGGAGAGGCGCGAAAGCTCAGCAACAACGATGAGTTCTACGTCGTTTCCACCCATTATCACTCCGAACACGACCTCGGCGCCGGGGCTTTCCCGGAGGACGCCACAATGATCCGGTCGCGCGACCAGCAGCATGACATCGAGGAGTTCCGTATGTCGCACGCTGAGCGTTTCGCCCAACGAACAGAGACGTTGGCGAACCTCCTTGAAGGGGCTTATTTCAGGCCGGCCGATGTGTTCTTCGCCGACGAGCACAGCGTGGATCTGGGCGGCGTCACCGTGCGCATGTATGCAGTGGGGCCCGCGCACACGCGCGGCGACACGGTCTTCTTCGTCGAGGAGGACCGCGTGCTGTTTACCGGTGACGTCGCGATGCGGAGGTACCCGAGGCTCGCGAGTCCAAGCTCCGGTGTTGCCGTCTGGCTCGAGGCATTGGAAGCGATACAGTCGCTCGATGTCGACGTTGTGGTCCCGAGCCATGGCCCTTTGGGCGATGCAACGGTAATCGACGCGTACGAGGAGTACTTCGCCACGATTCAGTCGCGTGTCGGCGAGCTCAAGACTCAGGGGCTTTCAGCCGACGAGATCGTCGAGCGGCTGACGAGCGAGCTTGCCCCGCGGCTCTCTGACTGGCAGGAGAACGGAACCGCCATAATCGATACTACCGTGAGAACGGCCTTCGACGAGGCACCGTGAGCTCATACCGAAACCGCGCGTCTTCTCTGCGCGTTACAGATGACCCAGAGGTAGATGAATCGATCTCACTCTTGGTACCGTATCGCCCAGTTCAACCAGGGATAAGGAAATGATTGGTTCTAGAGTCTTGATTGTCTTGTTTTTCTGCACGGTTACCGCCAATGCGCATCATGCGGCGACCGGACGTTACGAGCCGGATTCATTCGGCGAGATTGAAGGGGTCATTACGGACGTGTTCTGGCGAAATCCCCACGTGCGCTTGCTCATTGGCGTCGACGGCGAAGGCGGGCAGGAAGACGTGTGGGAGGTCGATTTCGGTTCGGTCAACACGGTCCAGCGCCTCGGCGTATCCCGTGACTCCGTAACGGTCGGCGAGCGAGTCAGCGTCTACGGCAGGTTGGGTCGTGACGGCCTGAAGGCCATGTTTGCGGGCTCGATCGTCCTGCCCGACGGCGAAGAGGTCCTGCTGCAGGCGGGAGAGCGGCAGCGCTACGGGCTGACCGATGCGGCGCTGCGCGACGCGAAGAACGAGGCTGCGGAACTGCGATCCGATATCTTCCGCGTCTGGCTCCCGTTGGAGCGGCCCAGAACGGGTCACGTCGACTTCGGGTACCCACTGACCGCGGCGGGCAGAGCGGCGCAGGCCCAGTGGGATCCGGAGCAGGATCCGGCGCTGCAATGCATTCCGCCCGGGATGCCAACCGCGATGGACAACCCCTACCCCGTCGAGTTTCGCGAGGAAGGTGACACCATCGTCATGTTGCTTGAGGAGTGGGATGGGTTGCGCACGATCCATATGAATGCCATGGGCGAGCCCGCGCAGCCACGCATGGGTCGTTCAGTCGGTCGCTGGGAGGACAGGACGCTCGTGGTCCGGACGACCGATATCGACTGGCGCTACGTGGACGATCTCGGCACGCCCCAGAGCGAGGACGTCGTCATCGACGAACGCTTCACGCTGAGCGAGGACGGCACTGAGCTCCACTGGGAGGGACGAATCACGGATCCGGTCAACTTCACTGAGCCGGTGGTCCAGGAAATCGTCTGGACGTGGGTGCCCGGGCACGAGATCAAGCCCTTCAATTGCGCGCTTCCCGAGTAGCGTGAGACGGATGGGGCGAAGACGGTGAGTTGTCCATGATGATGTCAGGAGTGCCGAAGTTGCGGTTGTTGTCCTTGATTCTCGCGGTTCTGTGTGCGGTTGCTGCGGCCTTGCCGGTCCCCGCGCTCCACGCGGCATTCGGTTTCGTAAGTCGTGGAGGCGAAGTGACATACTTGGGGAAAATGGACACCGAAGAGGTCGACGGGGTACGTGTCCACCTCCTCAGCGAGGATGGTTCCCGCACGTACGCGACCACTCACTGGCATGAATACCGCCTCTACATCATCGAGGCAACCGCGCTGCCGAGCGCCCCGCCACCGAATTCCTTCCCCGTGTCGATCGGTTTTATCGACGAAGAAGGCAGGCGGGTTCGGTATGAGGAGCGGTACGCTCCCATGTTCCCGACGCCTGCCCGCGACCGGTAAGCTACCGGGTACGCCTTACGGGCGTTCCGCGCCACGAGCGCCTATGGGGTGCGAATGTCCGCGAGCAAGAGCAGTCATTGGGTATTTCGGACAAGCGAAGTAAACGAACTGCCAATCCCGCGCATCCAACGAGATAATCAGGGACCTCAATGGGCCAGCCTGTGCACATGACAAACGTATCGCGCAAAACTGCGACAATCGTTTCCGGACCGGAACCGGGGTTGGAAGCGATCGACAGGAAAAGCGTGATGCTGTGCGTACGAGCGGCTCAGGACGGCGACATTGACGCCTTCGAGAAGCTCTATCGGCACTTCGCAGGTCTTGTTTACGGGCTGTGCTTGCGGATACTTGCGTCGCCGGCGGATGCGGAAGACTGTGTGCAGTTGACCTTCACGAAGGCGTGGGCTCAGCTCGACCGGTTTGAAGCACGCAGCGAGTTCGGGACCTGGCTTCACCGCATAGCCGTCAATGAAGCTCTGATGGAGAAGCGACGACGCAAGCGACGATTTGAGCTGGTGCGTGCACAGGACGAGCCAGCTTCGGAGAAAAGCGGTACTGGGGCGGCGCTCGATATCGAAGCAGCCATTGCCGGCCTGCCGATGAGGCGCCGCCACGTTTTTGTACTGAAAGCCGTTTACGGTTACAGCCACGAAGAGGTCGCCGACCTTCTCGGCATTTCTTCCGGGACCGCCAGAGCCCATTATCACCAGGCACGCCAGACACTGATAGGCGTGCTGGATCAGGAGAAGCAGCATGAGTGACAACAAGGTTCCCCGTGCCGAGAAACTGGAAGAGCGTGTCGCCAAAATGGCGCGGGAAGTGATGCCCGGGAGGGACCTCTGGCCGGAGATCTCCTCACGCCTCGAGCCCCGGGACAGGACTACCTCAGCCTCGCGGGCTGCGTGGCAGCCTCGCGGCTGGGCCTCGATCGGCGTAGCGGCCGCCGCAGGCTACCTGTTTGCGACGTGGATTCCGTTGTCATCGATGTCTCCGCAGATCGGACAACAGACTCTGCCCGCACAACTTCGGGCCGAGTTGATGGCGGAAATCCAGCCGACTCTTGATCAACTTCCCGCTGGTACGCGGGCCGTGGTGGAGACGGACCTGGCCGGATTCGAGCTTGACTGGCTTCGGGTCGAAGAGGCCTCGGAATCGGAGCCCGATAACCCCTTGTTGAGCGAACTGTTGATGTCCGCGCAGGATCGGGCCCAATCGGTTCGGGACCAGCTTGTCAGGTTAACGAACGATCAGGCTGAAGCGGTGGGTATATGAAGTCAGATAACGGGAAGCTTGCGACGATGTTGGCCGCGGCCTTGCTCGCCGGACGCGCCGATGGCCAGACAGTTGACCCTGTCGTCATTGATGGCCAGACATTTGACCGGATTTTCCCGGCACCAACCCCGGGACAGGTTACCGTCTCAATGGCGGTGGGCGAATTGATCGTCAGGGGATGGGACCAGGACGAAATCGAGGTTTCGGGGGAACTCGGTGAAGACGCGCTGCGCGTCGAGTTGACTCTGGACGAAGGACAGATGCTGATCAATGTGGTTCCCGTTCCCGAGGGCACTGAACCTGCGTACGGCGGCGAAACCGACATCTTTGTCAGGATGCCGCGCCAGAGCAGTCTGACTTTCTCGACGACCGACGCCGAGGGGCTGATCGCGGGCATTCACGGCAGCCAGTCACTGCATACGATCAGCGGCGATATCGAGACGGAATTCTGGTCGGGACCCATTACCGCAGAATCCGCAAGTGGCGACCTGGCGATCTCCAATCGGACCGGGTTCGGTGCGCCCGGAGAGGTGCCGAACCCCGATCTTTCCGAACTGGATGAGGTAGTACTGACGACCCTGAGCGGCGAGATCGAAGCTCGTGGCCCTTTTGGTCAGTTGACGGCATCGACAGTGAGCGGCGACATAGAACTAGACGTCGCCAACGTTTCGATGCTTCACCTTGAAACCAGCAACGGAGATATCGAGGTTCAGGCAACCTTGAGTGCCGGAGCCGAAGTGAATGCAGAAACGATCAATGGCGACGTGGAACTGGACATCGGCGAAGAAGGCAACCTGACGCTGGACCTGGGGTCGTTCAGCGGCCGCATCGAAAACTGCTTCGGGTATGAAGATCTGCCGTCAAGCTCCGGCTCAGGACGCGAGTTACGTATCGACGGCCCCGACAACTCGCCGAGCGTACGTGCCCGGACGCTTAACGGCGATATCGAGATCTGCGCCTCCTAGAACTTGCGCGCAACACCGGAACAAGCAACTCAACCGTTTGATTAATAGAGCTTTCTTTATGAAGGATCAAGACTCTCGCACGCTGAGAACAGGCAGCGTTCCTCATACAGCTACCCTGCTGTTGCTTTCGTTGGGCTTCGGCCAGGCGCACGGCCAGGACAACTCGCCCTCGGGCGGCACTGCCGAACGCGACAAGATGCTGAGAATAGCCCGGACCGAGACCGCGCCGACGATAGACGGCGTTCTGGACGATGTGCCCTGGACGCACGCGCCGGTCATCGAAGATCTGCACCAGTTCGACCCCGTGGACCATGGCGAGCCGACGGAGCATACCGAAGTCTACGTCCTCTACGATGACGATAACCTTTACGTTGCGGCCCGCATGTTCGATAGCGAACCGGATCAGATACGCGCGCGACAGATGGTGCAGGGTCAGGCGATGTGGTTCGATGACTCGTTCACCGTCCTGCTGGATCCCTTCAACAACAAGCGCACGGGTTACAGCTTCCAGGTCAACCCGGTCGGGAATCGACGGGACGGGATCTATGAAACGCCGACCGAGCAGAACCAGGACTGGGAGGGTATCTGGCATGCCGTGGCGCGAATCAACGACGAAGGCTGGGCGGCCGAATTTTCCATTCCATTCAAGACACTGAATTTCGACCCGAACAATGCCGATTGGGGTTTCACGGTCGAACGCAGCATTGCGCGCAAGCAGGAAGAAATTGCGTGGGTGTCATTCAATCGCGACATCAACCCGGGAGCGACAGGCGTGATCACGGGTCTGACCGGGCTACAGCAGGGAGTGGGCCTGGACATCGTGCCCTCGGTCGTGACAAGTCATTCCAGGGATTTCGAGACGCATGGCACTGACTCGGAGACAGATCCGTCTCTCGATGCGTTTTATAACTTCACACCGTCGTTGACGGGTGTGTTGACCCTGAACACGGACTTCTCCGCGACCGAGGTCGACGATCGGCAGATCAATCTCACACGCTTCTCGCTATTCTTTCCCGAGAAGCGCGATTTCTTCCTGCAGGACGTCGACATTTTCTCTTTTGGCGGGCTGGAGAGAAACGGCATTCCCTTTCATTCGCGCCGCATCGGGCTGGGCGACAAGGGGCGCCCCGTCGATCTGGAGGTTGGCGCCAAAGTCACGGGACGCGTCGGTCGGTGGAACGTGGGCGTTCTGGACATCCAGCAGGAAGGGTTCAATGACGTGGACGACAGCAACCTTTTCGTTGGTCGAATCTCGGCCAACGTGCTGGAGGAGTCGAGCGTCGGCATGATCCTCACCAACGGCGATCCACGAACTAATCTGGGCAATTCGCTGGTCGGGACGGACTTTCGCTATCGCAATACCCGTCTCCCCGGAGACCGGACGCTGGAAGGCGAACTCTGGTTCCAGCAGTCCGATACGGAAGGAGTCGATGGCGAAGACACGGCCTGGGGACTTCGAATCGCTTCACCGAACAGCGAAGGACTTCGGGGCGAATTGGCATACGATACTTTCTCGGAAAACTTCAACCCGGCTCTGGGCTTTGTAAACCGATTCGGCATAGCAAGGACGGAGCTTGCGGCCGGATACACCTACCGGCCCACCAGTCATCGCTGGCTTCGATCGATCCAGGCAGGCTTCAACTTCGAGAACTTCGACAAGATCTCCGGCGGTCTGGAGAGCAGACGCTTCTTTCTCGAGTTGCTGGAGGCGGAAACACACTCCGGCGACAACTTCTCCCTGAACGTTGCGCGAGATCGAGAAGTTCTGCTGGAGGCATTCGAGATCGCCGACGGCGTTGTGATTCCTCGCGGTGACTACCTGTTCGATAGCATCGGGATCGAACTGGGTGGTGCTCAGGAACGCTCGCTCGCCCCGGAGTTTGATCTTGACGTGGGCGATTTCTACAACGGTGAGATACTCTCCGCTGCAGCCAGCCTCGATTGGCGCCCGAACGAGCACCTGTTCCTCGGTCTCGGCTACGAGTACAACGACGTCTATCTTCCCGAAGGAGAATTTGTCACGAGGCTGATTCAGGTCGAGGCGAACTATGCTTTCGATGTCCGCTGGTCCTGGGTGAATCTGATCCAGTACGACAACGAGTCCTATTCGGTCGGAATCAACAGCCGGCTGCGGTGGAATCCTCGGGCCGGCAGAGACCTCTATATCGTGGCTAACCACGGTTTCGACGCAAATGGCGCTTTTTCCCGACTGCGCTCCACCGATTCGAGCCTGTCAATCAAGTACACCCAGACGTTCCGACTCTGAGTCGCAGTTCCGGCAGTCCCTTGCAAGAGTCGCGCGAGGTTGCCGCGTTACGGGCGCACGTCCGTCGTAAGGATGCACGGGTTGCGCAAAGCCTGAACACCTTAAATCCAAGAGGATCATCCAAACTCAATGACACCAGGAAAGGAAGGTGGAGTAGCGACGCCGCTAACGGAAATACGCAAGCAGTAGCAGACGTGCCCCGACGGCACCACTTCCCCCTAGAATATACTTGCAAAATGCTGTGCGTCCTTGCCACGGCACTCACGACTACTCGGAAGTGCAACTCCGAACATCTGGCATGGCCCGTCTCTTCAGAGTACACTTCCGAGCTGTGGACCTCACCGAAATTCTGCGCGAGCCTGAGGGCAAGACGCTCGAATTCAAGCGCGACCTGTCGTCGCCTAAACCCTTCCTTCGCACCGTCGTGGCGTTTGCCAACACGGCCGGAGGGACCATTCTTGTCGGCGTCGAGGACGGAACCGGGCACATACGCGGCGTCGCCGACCCATTAGCCCTGGAGGAAAGAGTCGCCAATATGATCGCCGATGCGATCTCGCCCCAGTTGCTGCCCGACATCGAAATCCTGCGCTACCGTAGCAGCCATGTACTGGCGATTCGGGTCTACCCTGGTTCGAATCGTCCGCACTACCTCGGGTCGGAACCGGAGTCCGGCGCCTTTGTCCGCGTCGGATCCACCAATCGGCAAGCCGATAAGGAACTGATTGCCGAAATGCGGCGTTTTTCACTTGGCCAGTCGTTCGATGAACGCCCCATGCCCGACCTCGACTCGGAAGCCATCGACTTCCGAGCTGCTTCCGAGTCATTTGCCGAGTACAGGAAACTCGCACAACGCGACCTCAAGATCCTCCGATTATGCACCACGTATCAGGGACGCAGTGTACCCACCGTGGGCGGTATCCTGCTCTTCGGACACGACCGATTGGAGCATTTTCCAGATGCCTGGATTCAGGCGGGGCGGTTCGCGGGCCTCGACAAAGCCCAAATCGTGGACCAAGCCGAATTCAGGATGCCGCTTGCCGAGGCGGTTCCAGCAGCGACGACATTTGTCGAGCGGCACATGGCTTCCGCCGTCAAAATCGGCCCTGTGAGACGAGCGGCTCAATGGACCCTGCCAGCCGTAGCAGTCCGCGAAGCACTCATCAATGCCGTGGCCCACGCAGACTACTCCCAAAGCGGTGCCCCGATTCGAGTGGCAATCTTCGACGACCGGCTGGAAATCGAAAACCCTGGCCTGTTGCCCTTTGGCCTCACGATTGCCGATCTGCCGCTGGGCGTTTCCAAGCTGCGTAATCGAGTCATCGGTCGCGTGTTTCAGGAACTCCGCCTGGTCGAGCAGTGGGGCAGCGGCGCACAGAGAATGATCGCCGAGTGCCGGGACGCCGGACTGGCCGCGCCGCTCTGGGAAGAGATCGGAAACCGGCTGCGCGTCACCATGGCAACCGAACGGATCCGAGAGGTCGTCGCTGACGCGACCGACGAGGCGATACTCGACGTTTTGGACGCGCACCGCGGATACGGCACCCGCGAGGTCGCCGACGTCATCGGCCTGTCGACGCGGGCAACCCGCACGCGCCTGTCGAAGCTGGTCGGTCGGGGACTGGCGGTCGAGATCGGCACCGGGCCACGGGATCCTAATCGCAAGTACTTCAAAGCCAAGGAGTGAATTCATCATCGTGATGATGATTGCCCATCGTGCGCGTCAAGCACTCGCCGCATCGTATTCAGCGGAACTTCACGCGACAATTTGTCGGATAATGTAATCGTTTCAGCGAGTTAGCGTTATTCAACCTGGACGCGTACTGGGAACATTTAGCTGGGTCTACGTCATTCAAATCGAAGGCGCGTTGCTGTAACGGAGTCGGTGTAGCGGCATTTGAAGCGTGGATGCGACAAGAGCGTGGCTGGACGGAAGACACGATCAGCGGTTGCTGCGGTACGGTCGACCGATTCTCTTTCCGACTGGAGCGACGGCGCATTGCCTTGGCCGACGTGCGCGACCGGGCCATCCTGGTGGTCTTGATCGCCTACTGCTTGCGCTCCGGCGAGGTCGCCGACATCGAACTGTGTGGGCTGACATGATTCTCAGGGATGCAATCGACCGCTATATCGCCTGAGCGACGACGGTCGCGATGCCACCGCGATTCCATGAACGAGCGATTGGCAAGGCTGAAGGGGCTCATATGAGCAGAGCGACATGCGTCATGTGAATGGAGTCGCGGACGACGAGGACACGGTATATATTGATCCGGTGAACCCGCTATGAATTCCGGTATGAAGAATAACAACGCAACTGGCTTCCCTGCGCAGGTTATGGCAGCAGTGCTAATGGTGCCGCCGTCGGCAGTTTGGGCGCATCACTCGGTCTCCGCCTATTTCGATACAAGTCAGGTCATTGAGGTCACGGGCGCACTGACCGACGTGAGGTGGCGAAATCCCCATATAGGCTTCTCGATCGACGTTCGGGACGAGACTGGCCAGGAGACAAGCTGGGAGATCTCGGCAACGTCGGTGAGCCATCTTGGTCGACTGGGTCTGACCGCCGACATGTTCACTCTCGGCGAGACGGTTACGTTTGCGGGATCGCCGTCGAGACGCGCCATCCCTGCATTGCAAGCCAGAAACATGTTGACGGCTGATGGCGAAGAGATCGTCATCAACACGTCGGGTCAGCGGCACTGGTCGGCAGGGGTTGTGGACCTGCTCAGGGTAACCCCGGACGGAGTTGCGGCACGCGATTACGGAGACAATCCTGATCGAAGCCTGTTCAGAGTATGGAGCACGCCCACGAGGGGCACGGACAGGGATCCCCTTGTGGAAGGCGACTATCCCCTGACCGAAGAAGCTCGCGCTGCCCGGGCCGCCTGGGACCCGTTGACGGACAATCCCATCATCAATTGCGTGGGCAAGGGAATGCCCTCGATCATGAGCCCGCCCTACCCCATGGAACTGGTCGATCAGGGAGATGTCATCCTCTACCGCCAGGAAGAGTTCGACTCCGTTCGCACGATCCATATGAATCCGGCGACAACGCCGCCCCCTGAACCAGGCAACATGGGCCATTCGTTCGGGCACTGGGAAGGCGAGACGCTGGTCGTCAACACGATCCTGAGCACCTGGCCCTACTTTGACGGCGGCGGCACGCCCATCAGCACCGATGCCGAATACGAAGAACGCTTTACGCTATCCGACGACGGCAAGCGCCTGGACTACACGGTCCTGGTGACCGATTCGTCGACATTTACCGAGCCGGTGCTGCTGGACCGATTTTGGCTATGGGTACCCGGAGTACAGGTAGAAACCTACGATTGCACACCTTGACAGGCAGGCAAGACGAAGCGTACAAGTTCTAGCGCGCCAGGCGCGATCTGACACTGCCTTTTTCCAGCTTGTGCCAATGAGGAGAACCATGTGACCTATGTGGACGGAATGATGACCGCGGTGCCGACCGCCAACAAGCAAATCTACCGCGAAATGGCGGAGCAATGCGCCAGGGTATTCAGGAAACATGGCGCGCTGTCTTACGTGGAGTGCTGGGGCAGCCACGTGCCGGAAGGCAAGCTCAACTCGATGCACACCGCGGTGCTGCGCGAACCCGACGAAACGGTCGTCTTCTCCTGGGTCACCTGGCCGTCGAAGGAAGTCCGCGATGACGGCATGCCGAAAGTCTTCAGCGACCCGGAAATGCCGACCCACATGGACCCGATGCCGTTCGACGCCAAGCGGATGATTTTCGGCGGCTTCGACGTGCTCGTCGAAGCCTGACGAGGGCATCGGAAACCGATCAGGAACACAAGACAAGACTAAACCACCAAAAGCGAGTTCATGGAAACAACAAGAAGAACATTCATCAAGGAGGCCGCGATGCTGTCGTCGGCCTCGGTGCTGGCCGGCCCGAGCCTCGTCCAGGGCGCCAGGGCGCAGACGCCCGACTACCGCCGAATTGCCGTTGAGGAAATCTATTGCCCCCCTGAGGTGATGGAGGCTTCCATCAGGGCCATCAACGCAAATCCGGAACTGGAACCGAACTTCCAGGGGAATTTCAGCCCGGACAACGCCCGTTTCGTCAACGGCCGGATCATCGAGCGGCTTCAGGAAATCGGGGAGGAGCGCCTCGGGGCGATGGACGAAGGCCGTATCGACAAGGTGCTTCTCAGCAACTGGTCGCCGGGGGTGCAGCTCTTTGAGACCGAGGAGGCAAAGGAACTGGCGGCGGTTTCCAACGACCGAATGGCAGAGGCTGCCCGCGGCAACCCGGACCGCTACGCGGGCATGGTGACGATCGCGCCCCAGGACCCCGAAGCGGCTGGATTGGAAATCGAGCGCGGCATCTCGCTGGGGCTCACCGGCGTCCTGATCAACTCGCACACCCACGACGAGTACCTGGACGACCCGAAATTCTGGCCGATCTTCGAGGTATGCGAGGCCCGCTCCATGCCCATCTACCTGCACCCAAGGGTACCGGCGCCCCAGATGTATCCGGCATTCTCCGAATACAACATGCACGGTGCCATGTGGGGGTTCGCCATCGAAGCCTCGACCCACGCGCTGCGATTGATCGGCGCCGGGGTATTCGATCAGTTCCCGAGCCTGACGCTCGTGCTCGGCCACATGGGTGAAGGCCTGCCGTTCTGGCTCTATCGGCTCGACACCACGTCCGCCGGGTACGTAGGCCGAACAATCAGCAGACCGCCCAGCGAATACGTACGCGACAACATGCTGATCACGACCAGCGGCATGGGGTGGGATCCTGCGCTACTGCTGAGTCATTCCGTGCTGGGGGCCGAGAACATCATGTTCGCCGTCGACTATCCCTTCGGAAACTATGCCCGGGACACGGAGTGGTTTGACGCCATCGACCTGCCGGAAGCCGACAAGCGGCTAATCTACAGCGGCAACGCGGAGCGCATCTACAACCTGAGCTAGCCCCGGACAATGCAGACTGGGAGATACAAGTGCCCGAAATTCGATCTCTGGTAATCGCCACCCTCTCTGCATTGGTGACGGCAATGGCGTCGCCGCCTGTGCTCGCGCACCACGGCCCCGTATTCCAGTCCGCGCTCTACCTGTCTGACAACCTGATAGAACTCCAGGGCGAGATCGTCGCGGTATTCTGGCGCTATCCCCACACGCGAGCGCGCCTGCGCGTCGTCGATGACGAAGGTGAAGAACAGATGTGGGAGATCGAGATGGAGCCCACACCGCGCGAATGGGAACAGCTCGGCTTCAATGAAGAGGATCTCTTCGGCCCCGTACGCGCCGCAGGTTACATCTCCCGACGCGCTTCCAATGTACTCGGCGCGTCGAATATTCTGCTGCCGGACGGCCGCGAGCTCGCGCTACGTAGCCGTGATTTGATCTGGAGCGGCGACAGGGTCTCGGTCGAGGAGCCGGCCGTCGACCCGGATAGAGCAGCAGAAGAGCGGCGCACCGCGACCGGCATCTTCCGCACGTGGGGACCCCGACTCGGGCGGCGACCACGGGCTGCAGACCATCACCATCTCCTGACCGAGCGTGGCCGCGAGCTGGCCGCGCAATACTACGCGCCAACAGACAATCCGGAGTTGGAGTGCCGAACGGGTGTGGGGGCGAGTATGCCGACTCCGTCGCCAATGGAAATTATCGACGAAGGTGACAGAATTACAGTTCACCAGTCCGAGTACAACGTGCGCCGCACGATCTGGCTCGATTCCGATGCTTCCGTGGCAGAAGCGACTCCCGGGCCGTTAGGTTTCTCCGTGGGGCGCTGGGAAGACGATGTGCTTGTCGTGCACACGACGCATATCGACTTTCCCTATCTCGATCCCTCCGGCACGCCGCAGTCCGATCAGATTGAATATCTCGAGCGCCTCCAGGTCACCGAATCGGAAGGCGAGGTCGTTCTGAACCACTCACTGACAGCCACCGACCCCGTGATGTACGCCGAGCCGATCGTTCTCCAGTGGCAGCGCCGCTGGTCGCCCGGGAGCGTCATTGATGAGTTCGATTGCGCCGTCGAATGGGAGAGCGAACCGGAATAACGTCACCTGGCCCACATTGTCTGCTGTGGCTCTCGACAATGGCCATTGGAGGTCTCAATCAAGCTTTAGACCTCAATCCTACTGCGAATTTCCAGGTGGCGGCGCGGGTGGGCCAATCGAAGCCAGATAGGCAGCGATATTGGTCATGTCGTCAACACTCAGGTTTTCGATGGTCGGCTGCATGAGTTGTGCGGCAACACCATTCCTGGTCCCCTGCTTGAAGTCGTATAGCTGCCGCATCAGGTAGCTGGGCGAGCGGCCGGCGATACCGGGAATCACGGCGAGACCCATCAGGTCCTGTCCGTGACAGATGGCACACGCAATGGTCTTTCCATCACCGCCGGTCGTCACGAGTTCCTCTCCCTTGGCAAGGCTCCCCACAGGCACATAAACATTAAAGCCCATGCGCGGATTCCGAAGATAATCCGCCTGATAGGTGTCAACGGGAGTCTCGACAATGCGCCCGTCCAGGGGCTCTGTCGGCTCCGTCCCGATCGTGAAAAACATATTGTTGGCCGGATTCAGATACATTTCCGGAATCAGATCTGCCTCCGTTACAAAATACCGGCGCGTCGTCCAGGGAACGGCGGCCCAAAACTCCGCAGATTCCTGAATCTCTTCCTCGGTCATCGCCCGAGCCATCCTGATCATGTTCGGCGTGTTCGGCTTTCTCGGATCGGCGCTGTAACGCAAACCATCCCGCATATCATGCAATTGCTGAACCAGGTACGCAGCCGGCTTTCCCGCAACGGGTGCGTTTGAGGGACGTCCTTTCCCATTGGGCAGATGGCAGGAACCACAGGCCCAATCGGGCGCCCCTCCCTGCAGGCTGTCGGGTCCGTACTTGATGATGTCTGCCATAGGGGGATAGTCGCCCGGGAACCAGTCGATCACATCCTGAGCATGACGAATCTCCTGGCGAGAGAAAGTGGCGCTGCTTCCCTCCAGCGTGAGCAGTCTGCTTAACTCTTCCGCATCCTCTCCAGGCTGGAGTGCCCTGTTCCCCGGTGTCGGTATGGGTGGCCGATCACCTGGCTGAGGCTGAGTGTCATAGCCATACGCCCACTCGGGTATGGGCGCCCACAACGACAGGGACTCGTCTGTCTGCGACTGAACTACCGGTACTCCGGTGGCAATCAAGACACTGCAAATGAGCGCTACTCTGATTCTCATGTTCAATTCTTGTCTCTCAAAACTACTGATCTTCTACAAAGTGGCGGCCTGCTCCAGCGCTATAAGCCTCGCGCTGGCGCACTCCAGCATGATGGACAGATAGCGGCCGAATCGCTCCGGGCCAAGGAGCAAGGGGTGCGGTCCAGCCGGGTACTGTTGGCGAACCTGTTCCATCAGTTCCAGAGTGTTCATCGATTGCGTCCAACACGGTCCCCCGGACTCGAGGCAGCGTTCCAACTGTTCCTCATCCAGATCCGCGGCCCCCGGGTGTCCGCCCAGTGCGGTCTCCGCCTGAAGCGGTCGGGCAAAGTCGTCGAACACGCGCCTGAAGTTGTCGATGGATCCCTGATCGGGCATCTGCGTGCCACTGAAGATCAGTGCCTTGTGCGTGCGACCCAGATGCTTGACCGGCACGAACATGGCCAGCGTGCCTGCCGTATGGCCCGGGGCGAGCGCCAACGTTACCGTGGTGTCTCCCAGGGTCAGCTGCTGGCCATCTGTCACGACCATGTCCCGGGTAGGCCTCGGCCGATCCGGCGTCTCGCCGGAGAGCGCCAGATCCCAATCAAGCTCGCTGATCAGGATCCTTGCCCCGTAAGTTTGCTGGAGGTAAGACGCCCCACCCACGTGGTCATTGTGACCATGACCGACGATGACGTACTTGATCTGTGTGGGGTCCAGGCCCAGTTTTTCGAGGCCCGGCACCAGCACATCGCGTGCGTCGTCGGGACTATGGAGCGTATCGATCAATATGAGGCCTTCGCTCGTGTCGATGGCCCAGGCGCCCACACCACTGAAACCAACGTAATAGAGGTTCTCGAAAAGGCGGGTCGGCTCCACGACATAGGACTCGACCGGCGGCAGCCCGGCTGCCCGCCTCACCAGTCCCGCTCGCCTCGGACCCGCAGCGGAGCAATGTGCTTGCGCTTCACGGATCAGATCGGACCCGGCAAGCGCCATTGCTGCCGAGATATGCTCCTGAGCCTCCTCCGATGCCGCCAAAGCCTCGGGGGTCGGAACCTGGGCCCTGAGTCCCGGCTGAGAGATGGCAACCATGGCAAGAGCGAGCGCAGTTGCGCCTGTTACATGTCTGAACATCGAGCTTCCTCCGTCAATCTCAATCTTATGATTCTCAATATCTTGCTGCTAATTCAACCAGATTCGCCCCGGTCCGTGTCTATTCGACCACAACTCATTCTACTCCTTCGGGCGAATCGGTCGGCCCGATGGACATACTCGATCCAGTCCTGAGCGAGCGAGGGGGCTACCAGGCGCATTGACACCGTTCAGAGCAGATGCTATGAAGGTTCTCGAAACTTGGCGCGTGCGGCATTTCTACAACAAACAGCGTCGCGCGGGTTGCAGCTTTCCGGTCTGACGCGCAGTCAGGACCGTTGGCGGCGACCGATCCAGGGAAGGGGGTATCGATCGCTTGAGATCAGTGACCCCGGGGAGCCTTTCCAATTCCCCCGGGGAGTTTTCTATTCTTGGGGGTAACTATGAAAATCAACAAATGTTTCTTGGGAAGCACGGGAGCAATTGGCGTTGCGCTACTGTTTTCGTCGGGGCAGGTTGCGGCCCAAGGGCAGTCTGCCTCGGCAGCGGCCATGCTAGAGGAGATCGTCGTGCCGGCGACCACGGTCAGCAGGATTTTCGCGGCATGATCAACGTGCCGATCAACGACACCGTCGCTGCGCGTTTCAGCGTTGCCAAGGAGACCTCGGACGGCTGGCATACCAATCGATTTTTCGGAGAGACCTACGGCGCGACTGACCTGAATGCATTCAGCACTGCGTTCCGCATCACGCCGAACGACAACTGGATGATCGATCTGGGGTTTCGCGGCAACTACCAGGACGACGATAACGCGCCCGGCCGTTGCAACGTGTACCCGAATCAGGCAATCGTGGATAACCTCGCAAACCGCAATCCCGGTGGAGGCATGAATCTCCCGGCCAATGACCCAAGGGTTGTCGCTCTTCATCCACCTCAGATCTATACGGGTCCCACCTATGAGAACGGCAGAGGTCAGTGGGGCGGTAGCACAAACTATGGGATGGGCGTGCGGGCCAACATCGGTGGCCACATCGAGCGGCTTTATCCCGGCGCGATACTCGACATGTGGGCGGAGTGTGAAGCTGACGCCGCCGCCGGCGATTTCGTGTTCTCGTCCGAGAAGCGCACCTTCCTGAAGCTGGACAATGAAAACATCAATGTGACCGTCCAATGGGATTCAGCCGGCGAGATCGGTGCGTTCGACAATCTGAATTTCAAAACCATCGCGTCGACTCATCAGACGGACTACGCCTACTTCCAGGACCGCGACTTTTCGCCGTTTCCGCTCAACGCGATCGGCACGCCGCCAGTTCCCGGCGGGGCGCGCGATCGCCGAACGGACAGTCTCGAGCTGCTGTTGACAGCCGACGCCAACGATCGGGTCAGCTTCATCCTCGGCACGCATTTCTACGACGATTTCGTCTTGAACGGGGTAAATTGCCTGGAAGTGGCGAGAGCTAACCTTGCGCAACTGTCCGACCCGAACAGTGGGTTCAGCATTGAATGCATGCCGGACGGCGGGACCGGGTTCGACTGGCTGCCTTATCCGCGCGCGGTACCGGGCGGACCGGAATCGAGCGGCCGGGCGGGCAATGTTTCAGCCGAGTCTTCGGCTGTGTTCGGTCACGCGACCTTCCAGCTCAACGATAACTGGACAATCGACGCCGGCATCCGCTACACGAGTGAGGACCGCGCCTTCAATCAAACCGAATTCGCCGCTGCTGCCGGAACCTGCAAGTACGGCGATCCGGGTGACCCACCGCCGAGCGCGATTTGTGAGCCGGACTACATACTGACCTATGAATCGATGTTCCTGGACGGGTTCTACAACGACCAGGCTGCAAACTTCACCGCGACCACGCCGATGCTCAGCCTGACGCGAAACTTCGACGAAAGCATGATCTACTTCACGTATGCCGAGGGTTTCCTGTCGGGCGCGTTCAATGACGAACTCAATGTCAATCTCGTGCCCGAGCTCGCGCCGCTTCTGACCTACGGCCCGGAATACGTGGCCAACTACGAGGCCGGCTTCAAGGGAACGTTCGCCGACGGTAGAGTGAGGCTTGCCGGTGCGATCTTCTTCATGGACTACACGGACAAGCACGAGGCCATCGGTATCGACAACTCCGAGGGGCAGTTCGGTAACGACACCAATCTCCAGATCGTCACCAACGCGGCGAGCGTGGATATCTCGGGCATCGAGCTCGAAGTGCGCGCGTCGCCCTGGGACGGCGGTTTCGTTGCATTGGACTTCGGCATCCTCAATAGCGAATACGGCGAGTTCACCTCGTTCGATCCGGACAATCCGAATGCCGTCGGCGGTATCGTCGATCTTTCCAATCTGTCGATTGCCGACTTCTCGCCGGACTATACGATCAACGCGTCGATAGAGCATCAGTTCCAGCTCGGCAACGGCGCGACTCTGACGCCGCTGCTGGGCGTGTACTCGCAGGACGACTACGACTTCAGAGGCAATCTGGATACCTCGGTAAACGAGCGTTCGTATTGCTTCCAGCCGGCCTATGCGAAGTTGCGTGCTCGCGTGACCTACGTGTCAGCGGAGAGCAACTGGCAGGCATCTCTCTTCGGTAACAACGTTAGCGATAAGCGTTACTTCGAGTGGTGCGGCAACGGCCGAGGGGGAGTGATGATGAGTCGCTTCGGACGACCGGACACCTGGGGCCTTGAGTTCCGGTACAACTAGTGCTGCGTCAAGCGTGAAACAAGACGGCACCTCTTCGGAGGTGCCGTTTTCCTGGGTGCGCCAGGCATGGCGCGAGGGAGCGGAACCGATGAAAGTGCCCGAAGTGGAAGCGTCAGGGAGACGGGATCGATGGGGCTGCACACTCATTCTGCTCCTGCCGGCGTTGTTCAACGTCAGTCTCTCGTTGGCACAGGAACACGCGACACAGCCGAACGTTCTGTTTATCGCGGTCGATGACCTGAATCACTGGGTTGGTCATCTCGATAGCCATCCTGGCACATTGACGCCGAACATCGATCGTCTTGCCGGCAAGGGCGTGACCTTTGGTCGCGCCTATTCAGCAGCTCCGCTGTGCAATCCTTCGCGGGTCAGCCTGCTCACGGGTGTCACGCCAGCTCGCTCAGGAGTCTACGGCAATTTCGAGGAACTTCGTCAGCAGCTACCGGATGCCGTCACACTACCGCAGTACTTTCGCCAGCATGGGTACAGCGTCAAGGGAGGCGGCAAGATATTTCACAGCGGATCGGGAGATGGGGAACCCTGGGACGAGTATTTCCTGGCCGGGAATTCGAATGCTCCCTTTGAGCAAGCAAGTAGTACACAAACAGGCATGTGGGATCCGTGGGGACCGTCGACTCTGGATGATCGCGCGATGAATGACGCCAGGATTGCCGATCGCATCATTGCGGAGCTTGCAAGTCAGCATGACAGGCCATTCTTTCTGGCCTATGGCACATACAAGCCGCATTTGCCCTGGCGCGTTCCTCGACAGTACTTCGAGATGCACCCCAGGGAATCGGTCGTATTGCCGACGGTGGTAGAAAATGATCTCGATGACGTACCACCCTTCGGCCGCAGGCTTGCCGCCGAAGTACTGGACATTTCGAATTACAGGGACTTTGCAACCCCGGGCGGCGACCACGCCAACGTACTCCAGCACAACCAGTGGCACGCAGCCGTACAGGGTTACCTCGCCAGCATCACCTTTGCCGATGCGCAAGTTGGCAGGGTTCTCGATGCATTGGCAGATTCACCCCACGCTGACGACACGATCGTCGTGCTCTGGGGAGATCATGGTTACCATCTTGGGCAGAAGGAGCACTGGCGCAAGCACACGCTGTGGGAGGAAGGACTCCGAACTACACTGGTAATCTCGGCTCCCGGATACACCGGGAGCAATGTTCGCAGTGATCGCGTTGTCAGTCTGCTTGACCTGTATCCAACGCTGATTGAACTGGCGGGTCTCGAGCCGCGGCAGGGAATGGACGGGCAATCCATCGTGCCTTTGCTGCAACAGCCGGATCTACCCTGGCCGCGGCCGGCGGTCAGCACCTACGGTTTTCAAAATCATTCGATTCGTACTGAACGTTGGCGATACATCCGCTATCACGATGGGACCGAAGAGCTTTACGATCACGAAGTGGATCCCAACGAGTGGACCAATCTTGCCGTGGCACCCGTCGCGGCCAAATACCGGGAGGTGATCGATCAACTCGCCAGGTACCTCCCCGAAGTCAACGTACCCGGCCCAGCGCACTGAGTTTCGCCCTCTTCGACACTCTCGACCGTTCCAATACGATTGCGATAGAACCTTTAAAGTTCCTGTTTCTTGCCGATTCGCGGGAACGGAATCAATGCGGGTGTCGAGTTCTGGTAGTCGCTGTAGCCGGGATACTTTGCTGCCGAGATCGATTCTGTGAGCCTCAGCGACGGTATGAACAACGCCGTGAGAAGAATGAATCCCAGCCCTGTCCAGTGCAGCCACTGGCCGGATGCGGCGACGGCGAACAGGTAGAAAGTCCACCACATACCCTGTTCGCAGAAAAAGTTCGGGTGCCGGCTGTAGCGAAACAGGCCGGTGGTGAGGAACGGCTCAACGACCTCCTCACCCGTCGCAATGCGCCGTTTCTTTTCCTGCTGGAACCGCCACATCTGTTGGTCGGCCACGGATTCGAATATCAGGAACACCAGGAACAGGGCAGCGGCTACCGCATCGAGCCAATTCAATGGCACCTGCTGCCACGTCCACGCCTGGTGGATGGGCGATGTGAACCACCAGATCAACAGCATTTGCGCCGGCGCGATAAAGACGATGTTGAGCACCTGAAACCCTATCGGTCCCATCTGCTTGCGAACGACATCCCACCGGTAGTCCTCGCCGCCCTTCTGGTAGCCGCCCTTGCGGACGAAGTTAAACGTCAGCCGCACTGACCACAGGACCACGAGCGCCGTCATGAGATTTACCCGCGCGGAATCGAAACCGACGGCATAGGCCACCATCAGGCAGTAAACCGCCGGGCAGATCGACCAGGCGCGGTCCACCCAGGAAACCTCCCGTGTAAGCACTGACAGCAACCAGATGACGGCCGCGAGAATGATGCACAGATCCAGCGCCGATCCGAACGGTGTGCCGGTGAGCGGGTGATTGATTAGGTTCATGGCCGCCTGACCCTTTGATTGCAGAGAGTGAGCATTGTAAACGGGGACGACTCTCGCCGGGACTCAAACCGCTTCCGGGCGAGAGCGTGACTGGGCCAAACGGCCCGGTGAAGGATCAGAACCTGAACGTGCGGCTGTACTTCACCGAGAACTCGGACTGTCTCGACTGCATATGGGAAAACGCAGCCAGGGCATCGAAGTCGTGGTTCCAGACGACGTAGAGGTCCTCCCCGGCGCGGGGATTCCAGCGCAGGCGGCTGTTGATGCCCACGCTCTCGGAGAGGTTGTCGTACTGGATCAGGTTGACCCAGGACCACTTGACGTTGAACGCAAGATTGGCGCGAACCTGAATCAGGCGCGTCCGAAAGTCGCTGTGCGGCAATTCCACATCGTTGTACTGATACGAGACACGGGCATACCAGCGACTGCTGGGGCGCCAGTCGATACTGCCTGTCACTGAGGTTTGATCGCCGCCGTAGTAACCCTGTTTTTCATAGGCAATCGACGGCGCAAGCACGCGCTCCGTCGCCCATTCCGCTTCAAGCTGATAACCGCTTTCCTCGTATTCTCCAGCGGGAATCACGATACTGCGGGCCACCGTAAACGGCTCTGCCAATACCTCTTGCGAATCCACCACCGACAGGCTGTATGTGTCGCCACGATGCGTCTCGAGGTGAATCGGTCGCCACCAGTAGCTCGCGGATTCAAACTCGCCGGTCGAGTACGTGTCGTAGTGTTGCAGGGAGACGAACGTCACGAGGCTTCGAATCCAGGAGTGTCCCTGGGTGCGATATCGATAGTTGCCCCACAGCCGTCCACGTTCGTAATCCCGGCGATTCAGAAATCCCAGCGCCGGATTGAAGTTGGGCTGCATGATCTCGTATTCGACCCTGCCGGAGAATCCTTCGCTTGTGGTCACGCCGAACTGCGCGCCCCAATTCGACTGGTCGACGTCAAGATTTTCGCTGTCGCTGCGTTGAAAATAGACTGCGCCTTCTGCGGTTCGTCCCGGCAGCAGCCGCCTGTTGCGGTAACGGAAGTCGGCGCCGGCAACGGAATTTTCGATGTTGGAGCGGGGATTGCCGCTGGTGACGATCATCCCGACACTGGATTCCTCCAGGATATTGGCAGCTACCCGACCGACGAACAGGTCGCTCTCCTGCACAAACCCGTTTCGCCCCTCGAAACCATCCTGATTGACGCCAAGAACGCCCACGTTCAAACGCCCGATTCGTCCGGTCAGCTTTGCGCCACTATTGATGTCCACGGCCTGTCCCGCGTCGCTCAGACCGATTCGGCGCGAGAAAAACGGCATGCCGTTCGTACCCCTGTTGTTTGGCTGCATGCCAGCGGGACCGAACGAAAAAATATCCACGTCCTGCAGGAAGAAATCCCGTTTTTCCGGAAAGAAGGTCGAGAACCGCGTCAGGTTAACCTGCCTGTCGTCCACTTCGGTGGCTGAAAAATCCGTGTTGAATGTCAGCACACCCGTCAGCGAAGGCGTGAAGTTGTAGAAGACGTCCACGGACGGGTCAGTCTGGGTCGCCTGGTCTTCGGTCGCGAAATCGTGATTACTGGCCAGACTGACCGCCGGGATGATGTCCAGTCCCCTGCCCTGCCGCAAACCGGAGAAACCCGACAGGACACCGGCCGACGAGGGGTCGACGGCGCGGTCATAGGACGACCAGGCCATGCTCTCCTTCTTGCGCGGAATGGTACGGGCGACGGTGAATCCCCAGTCCGGATTGTTCGGATTGAAATTCAGCGTCTTGAAGGGGATCGCGATTTCCGCCGTCCAGCCTTGCTCATCGATCACCGCCTCGGCATGCCAGATTCCGTCCCAGTCCTCGTTCACGTTTGTCGCGCGGTCGAACAAACCGTCGCGGCGCACGCCGTTCGGATTGAGCTGGAACCTGTATCCCGTGCGCATGTTGTTGAAAGGATCCAGCACCACCTCGATCCGATCGTCGACCTCAACGGTCTGCCCCTGAACCAACTGCCGGGCGGCAATCAATGAAGGCTCACTGTCCAGCAGTCGCGCACCCACGTACAGGTTATCGTCGTCGTAGAGCACATAAAAAATCGACGACTCGCTGGGTTCACCATGGTCCACCGGCTCGTATTGGTGAAGGTCCGTGATGACGGTGGCCTCGGCCCAGACCTGGTCGTCGAGCCTGCCATCCAGAAGCGGCGGCGCAGAAGCGCGAGCGATGTCCGTCGCCTTTCGAGCCAAGGGCTCCTGGGCGACGGTTGCGGCGCTGGACATCGCCAGAAAGACGGCGAATGCGATCCCCGATCGAACCTTGTTACCTGGCGACGTCATCCTGCCTCAAAGGATCAGAACCGGAACGTGCGGCTGTACTTCACCGAGAATTCGGACTGTCTGGAATGCATGTCCGAGAATGCCGCCAGAGCATCGAAGTCGTGGTTCCAGACGACGTAGAGATCTTCCCCGGCGCGGGGATTCCAGCGCAGGCGGCTGTTGATGCCCACGCTCTCGGAGAGATTGTCGTACTGGACCAGGTTGACCCAGGACCACTTGACGTTGAACGCAAGATTGGAGCGAAACTGGATCAGGCGGGTCCGGAATTGGCTGTGCGCCAACTCCACTTCGTTGTACTGGTACGAGACACGGGAATACCAGCGGCTGCCGGGGCGCCATTCGACCCGACCTTGCACTGAAACCCGTTCGCCGCCGTAGTAGTCATCTTTTCCGATCGACAGCGACGGTGCGAGCACACGCTCCCGCGCCCAGTCCATTTCGATCTGATACCCGGTATCTTCGTACTCTCCGGCGGGAATCACGACGCTTCCAGCCACCGTGAAGGGTTCCGCCAATACCTCGCGCCCCGAAGACAACGCCACGCTGTAGCTGTCGCCACGATGATTCTCGATACGAAACGGCCGCATCCAGAAGCTGGCGGATTCGAATTCGCCGGTCGAGTACGTGGCGTATTCCTGAACGGAGACAAGGGCCATGACGCTTCGAATCCAGGGGTGTCCCTGCGGGCGGTGCCGATAGGCGCCCCAAAGCCGCCCACGTTCGTAGTCGCGACGATTCACGAATCCCAGCGCCGGGTTGAAGTTGGGCTGCATGACCTCGTATTCGACTCTGCCGGAGAAACCTTCGCTGGAGTTCACGCCCAAATCCATTCCCCAGGCCGACTGGTCCAGGTCCAGGTTTGCACTGTCGGTGCGCTGGAACCAGGCGGCGCCTTCGGTGGTTTGTCCCGGCAGCAACCGCCGGTTGCGGTAGCGAAAGTCGGCGCCGGCAAGGGAATTGTCGATGTTGGATCGGGGATTGCCGCTGGTGACAATCATCCCGACACTGGATTCTTCCAGGATGTTGGCCGATAACCGTCCGACGAAGAGGTCGCTCTCGTCCACGTACCCGTTTCGACCCTCGAAACCATCCTGATTGACGCCCAGTACGCCGACGTTGAAGCGCCCGACCCGCCCGGTCATCTTTGCACCGCTGTTGATATCAACGGCTTGTCCCGTATCGCTCAGTCCAATGCGGCGCGAGAAGAACGGTATGCCGTTGCCTCGTCGCCCGCCTCCGCTGCTGGCGGAACCGAATGAGAATATGTCCACGTCCTGGAGGAAAAAGTCGCGTTTTTCGGGGAAGAATGTCGGGAACCGCGTGAGATTGACCTGTCGATCATCCACTTCGGTGGCGGAAAAATCGGTGTTGAACGTCAGGACACCCGTCAGCGATGGCGTGAAGTTGTAGAACAGATCCATCGAAGGGTCCGTGCGGGTTGCCTGGTCCGCGGTCGCGAAGTTGCGGTTGTTGGCCAGACTGACCGCCGGGATGATGTCCAG